>Ga0209702_10000035_pt1 | contig 218034 bp, 212 predicted proteins | sample FRY01_FD_187210 | JGI IMG/M metagenome (GOLD analysis project Ga0209702, IMG submission 187210) | Freshwater microbial communities from Lake Fryxell liftoff mats and glacier meltwater in Antarctica - FRY-01 (SPAdes) (version 2) | ecosystem: Environmental > Aquatic > Freshwater > Ice > Glacier...
CTTACTGAATGACGATCTCGACGCGGCGGTTCTGCGGCTCGCGGACGTTCGGGCCGGTCTGCACCAGCAGACCCTGCTCGCCACGGCCAACCACCGCGATCGCGGTCGCCGGCACGCCTTCGCGAACCAGGGCGTCCTTGACGGCGTTCGCACGACGCAGCGACAGCGCCATGTTGTAGGCCGGCGCGCCCGACGTGTCGGTGTGGCCGGTCGCCGTGATGCGGGCGTTACCCTTCGCCTTGTAGGCGCCGGCAGCCTGCTTGATCGTGTTCAGGGCCTGGGCCGACAGGTTCGCGCGATCCCAGTCGAAGAACACCATGAACGACGGCGGAGCAACCATCGGAGCCGGCGGCGGCGGCGCGACCGGAGCCGAACCGAACTTGAGCTGCAGGCCCAGCATCACGCTGAAGTTGTTGTTCGTCCAACCCACGCCGTTCACGGTCGGGTTCGACGTGCCGTAGTAACGGCCGTCCAGGTTCACGCGGAAGTTCGTGTCGGCGTTCCAGCCGAGACCGATGATGCCCTGATAGGCGAACACCGTGCTCGACAGCGACGAGTTGCCGTCGACCAGACCCAGACCGGCGCCAGCGCCGATGTACGGGGTGATCACCGAACCCGGCATGAAGTCGTACAGCAGGTTCGCCATGATGCCGAGCTGGCCGACCTGGTTGTTCACGGCCGTGCCCGGGACGCCGACGTTCGTCGGGTTCCAGCGATAGATGCCTTCCAGCTCGACGCGCGGTCCAACGAAGTCGTAACCGATCACGCCACCAGCCATCCAGCCGATCTGCGGGGTCACGTTCACCGTCGGGAAAGCCGGGATGTTCGTGTTCGCCGTGAAGTTCGTCAGCCAGTTGATGCCGCCTTCGGCACCAATGTACAGACCCGGCTGCGGGGCCTGCGCCTGCGCAGCTACCGGCAGCGCTACAATGGCGGCGGCCGCCAGAAGAGCCTTCTTCATCAAATATCTCCCTTACTTGCAGAGCCCCGTCGCAAATAGGACGGGGCAAAAATTCATCGCTACAGCGAGAGGAATGTACCCGACCTGCCCCGGGGCACGCCACAAAGTAAGGGACTTCCAACTCATTGTTGCCCCGACTGTGGCACCCCAGCCACAGTCTATGAGACTACGGCCTAAAGGTTTTATCAAAAAACTATAAAAAATATACGTTATATCAGATACTTATGGGAAACACCTCGACTGAAACGAGAGGGGACGACGGCGGCAGAGACCTGATTGCAAACCGTCGCAAAGCCGACGTCGCAGACGTTCGATAAGGGAGTGAGCGACCGTAACAGCCGCATCGTAAATTCAGAGGGCTGGGACACCCCCCCCTCAAAGCCCGCGCTTCTCTCTGGACCGGGCCCCCGAGTGTCCGATTGCTGATCGGTCCATGCGCCCGACAAGTCGACCGGGCGCAAATGGGCGGTGACATTTTCGCCCTGCGCCGGCCCAGACCGCACTGCACGAATAGTCCAGAGTCGGGCTTTCAGCGGCGTCTGCCAATCAGTTGAGCATCGGACAGCAGCACAGCTGAACGCATAATTTCGGCCCTGAAGTTCCCGAACAAGGCCATTCACAGAATTCGCACTTGGGTCGCAAAATAAATTCACGCCCATCGCTACCCGCAGGCCCGAATCGCGTATGTTAAGTATCTTGCTGAAGCTCAACATCCTGCATCTGATCGTCGCTTGCACGGCCGGCGCCACCATCGTCGTTGTGCTGCGTGAGTCACGCGGCCGCTCGTTGCCGCCCGGCCAGCTGTTTGCCGCAGTACCATTTGCGCTGGCGACGGCCATGCTACTGATCGCGATGGAAGCGACCGAGACCCGTGAGCCGCAACTGTGGGTGGCCGGGCTGGTCGTCGGGATGGCTCTCGGAGTAGCGCGCGGCAGCTTCCTCTCAATGCAACTCGACCGGATGTACTCCCGCCTGCGTCACACGGCCTGTGCGGGGTACCTGGCCGGCCGCGCCGCTACGCTGTGGCGGCGATCCTTGTCGGCGCCGCACCAGACTCTGCACCACACCTCGCCTTAGGTCGACGCACGAGGGAACGCTGTCAAACTCGGACCGTTGCAGGATTTCTTCCCCTCAACGGAGTTTATCCCGATGCGCCACCTTCTCGTCTCGGCCGCGATTGCTGCGGCCTTCACCCTCACTGCCCCGGCCCTCGTCCTGGCCCAGGGCACCCCGCAGACCGTCCAGCTCATGAAGGTCGACGTCGTCAAGATCTCGACCGGCTACCGCGCGAGCAAGATCGTAGGCTCCTCGGTCGTCAACGAGGCTGGCGACACGGTGGGCAAGGTCGACGAAATCATCATTGGCCCCGACGGCAAGGCGCCGTTCGTCGTGCTTTCGGTAGGCGGCTTCCTCGGCCTCGGGGACAGGCTGATCGCCCTGCCCTATGAGCAGATGCGGACCGACGGCAAAAAAATCGTGCTGCCGGGCGCCACCAAGGACTCGCTCAAGGCACTCCCCGAGTTCAAGTACGCCTCGTAACCGATGGGCGCTCTCGCGGACGAGTTCGCGCATCCGACATTCCTCCCCTTTCCCGTCATCGCAGCGCGGCTCTTTTTTGCCGCGCTGCTCGGCGCGCTCATCGGCTTTGAGCGTGAATGGCGGGCGAGACCGGCAGGGCTGCGTACTCACATCCTGATCTGCGTCGCCGCGGCGACGTTCGGCATCCTCACGGTGGAGATTGCCCATTCCACCGCCTTCACGGGCCAGCAGACTGCCAGCGACCCGCTGCGTGCCGTCGAGGCGGTGACGGCGGGGGTGGCATTCCTGGCCGCGGGTTCGATCCTCTTCACGCGCGGCAAGGTGCATGGCCTCACGACGGGCGCCGGCATGTGGCTGGCCGGTGCGGTGGGCCTTTCATCAGGCTTCGGCCTTTGGCAGATCGCCGGACTGGGCACCTTCTTGATTCTGGTCGTCATGGGCCTGCTCCACACGTTGGAGCAGAAGTTGGGGCTGGCCGCTGACAGGAAGCTGCAAGGCGGCGAGGACGACCGGAAGCAGGGCAAGGATGACGACATGAAGGACGATGCCCCCGATCAATGCTAAACTCATTGCCGCATGAGCCGCTCGCTTTTTCCCCTCTATCTGTTTCTTGCCGCATCGCTCGCCCTACCTGCTGCCGCCCAGACGTCGCGGCCGGTGCCCGAGCTGGGCACCGCCCCGACGCCGCGTCCGCTGCCCACCATGCCGACGCCCGGCCAGCCTCCGGCGGCCAGTGACGAGGTAAAGGACCCCAAGACCGGCTGTGGCGTGGTCATGATGAATGCGGACCCCAATGTGGGGATCAGCTGGTCCGGCGCCTGCGAGTACGACCTGGCGCAGGGCAAGGGTATTCTGCAGTGGACGAAGAACGATGCTGCCACGGATCGGTACGAAGGCGAGATGAAGGATGGCCTGTACGAGGGCCAGGGCAAGCTGACCTATGCCAACAAGGCTCGCTACGAGGGCGAGTTCAAGGCTGGAGAACGCGACGGCAAGGGAACCTATGTCTTCCCCAGCGGCGCCCGCCTGACGGCCGAGTTCCGGGAGGGCCGGCCGCAGGGGCATGGCATGTACGTATGGACCAACGGCAACCGTTACATAGGCGATTTCCGCGACAGCCAGCGGACCGGCCGGGGTACGATGTTTTTTGCCGACGGGGGCCGCTACGAGGGCGAGTTCGTCAACGGCAGGATGCAGGGCCGCGGCGTGCGCGTCTGGGCCAACGGCTCACGCTACGAGGGCGAGTGGGTCAATGACCAGGCGAGTGGCTGGGGCACGAAGTCCGGCGGTCCCGATGGCCAGGTCTTCAACGGCATCTGGAGCAACGGCTGCTTCCGCGAGAACCAGCGCTGGGCGACTGTGGGCGCCACAGCTCACGCCTGCGGCTTTCAATAGCTGCGCCATGTCGGCGAGCCCGGACCTTATCATGATCCAGTTCCTAGATTGGGTGGCGGCCCGGCCGCGCCGTCGCGAAGACGTACTCGATGCCTGGCAGAGTTCCTGCCCGCGTTTCCCGGTGTGGGAGGATGCGCGTGCCGAGGGCCTGGTGCGTCAATGTGGCGGCGAAGCCGGCGATCATCGGGTCGAGCTGACCGAACGCGGCCGCGCAATGCTCGGACGGGCGTGAGGTCCGCATTCCTTCTAGATCGCCTCCCATCTGCAAACGACAGCCCCTATAGTGTCACCATGACGCTGCAACGCGCCGCCCTGTGGGCCATCGTGATCGCCGCGACGATCTTGCTGCTCGTCGCCGGCCGCGGGCTCCTTTTGCCGTTCGTGCTGGGTATCGTGCTCTGGTACATGGTCGATTCACTGGCCGACAGCTTCAGCCAGCCACGATTCGGCGGGCTGCGCCTTCCGCAGCCGTTGGCGCTGGCCATCGCCGTTCTGTTGATCGGCGGGCTTTTCTGGGTGGTCGGGCGCACGATTGGGCTCAACGTGCAGGCTGTCGTGGCGGCTGTTCCGTCCTATGAGATCCGTCTCACGCATCTCATCGAGCAGATCACCCCGCTGATCGGCATCGGGCAGGCACCGACGCTGGCGGAGCTGGTGGCGCGCGTGAGCCTGGCCGACACGCTGGGCAGCGTCGCCACGGCCGCCGCGTCGGTCGTGAGCGTGGCGGGGCTCATCCTGATCTACACGCTGTTCCTGTTCGTCGAGCAGGCGCATTTCAAGCGCAAGCTCGCCGCCATCTTTCACGGCGACGGGCAGGAGGCGCGCGTGCTTGCCGTACTCGACCGCATCGATCGCGAGATTCGCATCTACATCCGCATAAAGACGACGCTCGCGACGGTCACCTCGGCGCTCGCCTATGTCGTCATGGCCTCGGTCGGCGTCGACTTCGCGGGCTTCTGGGCCGTCATGGTGTTCTTCTTCTATTACATCCCCACCGTGGGCTCGATCCTGGCGATCATCGCGCCGGCGCTTCTGACCCTGATCCAGTTCGACAACCTCACACCCTTCCTGATCGTGCTGCTGGTGTTTGGCTCGATCCAGGTCGTGACTGCCAACGTCATCGAGCCCGCGATCATGGGGCGCTCGCTCAATCTCTCGCCGCTGGTGGTCATCATCTCCCTGATCGTGTGGGGCACGATCTGGGGTGTGGTCGGCATGTTTCTCTGCGTGCCCATCATGGTGGTCGCGCTGATCGTGCTCGCGCAATTCGAGACGACCCGGCCGGTCGCCGTGTTGCTGTCCGCCGACGGCCGCATCCCGGACTCGACGCCATGAAGCGAAAGCTCCTGTTCCTGCTCCTGTTCGCCGCTGCTCCGGCCGCAGCACAGGTATCCCCGTTGCCGACGCCCGCGCCGATGCCGACGCCGCAAGGCGACGTCATGTATTCCTGTCCGGGCGGCACCGACTTCTCATCTTCCTTCTCCGGCGACGGCGAGCACGCGACCCTGCGCATGCCCGGCCAGCCTGACATTGAGCTGTTGCGCCAGACCTCGGGATCCGGGTTTGCCTATTCGGATTCCTACTACGAGCTGCGCGGCCGCGGCCGCGAGGTGACGCTCACTGCCGCTGGACGGTCGATGCGCTGCCACGCCGCCGGTCGGCCGGGCACGACGCCGCGCACCTACCAAGGCGGCGGCCTCGCCGTCACCCTGTTTCCCGACGGCATCTTCCGGCTCCGCGAGAAGCGCGACGGATCGGCCGAGCCCCTGCTCGATCTCGGGGAGTGGGCGCAGGAGGTCGAAGGCGGCGTGCGACTGGTGCTGCGTGGCGGCGCAGGCAGCCGGCGGTCGTTCCGCGAGATCGGCGTCGACAAGCTGATCGGCGACAACGGTACCGAGCTTCTGCAGGCCGCAACCCCCGATCCGATCTACGGCCGCTTCCGGCTCTCCGGCATGTATCGCGACGCGCGGGACGGCGGCCTGTTTGCCCCCTGTCTGGTCGGGCGCACCTATGGCGTAGCGCCCGGCGGCGCCGAACCCGACCTCGAGAAAGCCTGGGTCGAGGCCACGCCCTCGCGTGAAGCCAGTCTCTACGTCGAGATCGTCGGCGGCTTCGACGGCAACAACTCGGTCATGGTGGATCGCTTCATCAGTCTGAAGCGCGACGGCGCGTGCCCGGCGCTGGCGTCCCGCGGATCTGCGCTGCGCGACACCGAGTGGCGTCTGGTCGAGCTCGACGGCGAGCGTCCCACGTTCGACGACTGGCGCCGGCGGCCGCTGATGCGCCTCGACGATCTCGACAAGTTCACCGCCTCGACGGGCTGCAACACGCTGGGCGGCGACTATGTCCTCGACCCGGCCGGGCTCCGCTTCATGCCCGGGCCGATGACCATGATGGCCTGCCCACCGGCGGAAACGGCGATCGAGAAACGTTTCGTCGCCGCACTGGCCGAGATCAGGACGGCGCAGATCTCCGGCACGACGCTCGATCTCAATGACGGCACCGGCAAGAGACGCATTCGCCTGGAGGCGCGCGGCCGCTAGCGATACGCCTCGGGGTCGGCCTGAATCGTCAAAATTCTGTCGCCGTCGATCGCAATACGCAGGAAGGTGAAGCCGGAGGGCAGCACGGCACTCCCATCGGCCTTGCCTTCGTACTCGCGATCGATCTCGTCGAACAGACGGACATAGAGCTTCCACTCGATCATGCCCGGCTCGAACGGCACGCGGACCGGCTCATTCCAGTCGAGGGCGCGAATCCCGTTCTGCACGACGCGATCCACCGACACATCCCGAACGAGGGTGGCCTCGAAGCGGCCGATCGTGGCGCTGCTCGCCTCTTTCGTAGCCGACTTGGCGACGACGGCGATGCAGATCTGGCCGGGACGGTCTTCGCGCGCGAAATCGACCGAGCCACTGTTCATCGTCTCGTCGGGAATGTCGTCGAGCCAGCCCAGCCGTTCCACGATGACGATGCGCCTCTTGCTGTTGTCGAACCGCCACCCCGGCGGAGGATCGAAGCAGCGTCGTACGGTCCGCGTCTGGCCGGCCGGTGCACGCGCCAGAATCTCCGGCGACACCAGCGTGTTCGACTCCGGCAGGGCAGACCGCACCTTCTGGTCGAATGCGAATGCGCCCGGCCTTTCCGGAATCGAGGTGAAAAGCAGCTGGAACACCAGGGTCTGGGAGGCATGGCGCAGGAACAGCAATCCCGCTGCGAACCTTGCGCGCGTGGAGTCCGTTGGGAAAGCGCTGCGCGGGACGGCGAACCGCAGCCGTTCGGGCGTCACCGTGGCCTCGCCCCGCCAGGAGCCCATCGTCAGCACGGGCGGCGTCGGGCCGGTGGCAAGGCGCAGACCAAGGATCTCGATCTCGATCAAGGGATCGTCGCCGCCCGTTGTGGCGAAGGCCGGCGCGTAGCGTGGCATTATGGAAACCAAGGGCTCTCCTCCGCCCTGGCCCTTTCCCGCACCCAGACGCAAGGTGCCTTCGGGTGGGGACGCCGCCGACGCCTCGGGCGCAAGGGTGAGGTCGCCCGTCATCCGGCGGGGCGCCAGGAACATTGGCGTATAGGAAAGGATGACCGGCGAGAGATCGAAGGATGCCATCCGTTCGAGGTCGGCCGGAATTCCGCTCGCTGCCTGCGACACGGCAAGAGCCTTCCCGGCGGCGCCGGGGCGATCGACCACGGCGCGCAGCTCCGCATTCAGGGCATCGAGCCTTGCGAAAAGCTCACGCCGTGGCGCCGGCAAGTGGTCGAAAGGCTTTTCGCGCTCGCGGTCATAGCGCGACGCCAAGGCATCGAACACTAGGCTCGCTGCCCGGAACGATTGAAGCAGTTCGAGCCGCGCCAGACTGTCGGCGCGCGCCTGCAGTTCTGCGCGCTCCGCCCGCAAGGTGATGAGCTTTTCCGCGATCGTCGGCCGCGCCAAGGCCTCTCGATCTTCGCGCAGCAACCCGAACGCCAGCGCAGCACCACTGGCGAGGACGATCGCGACCAGCACCAGCGTGCGCGCCCAGAACGATTCTTCGGGTTCGGTCGAGCCAGCCGTCATGCCGCGCGTTCTAGCACGGCCGCCGGCGCATCACCGGCGGCGGATTGTCTGGATCAGTAGGAGAAGAGCACCGGCAGCGGCGACGTCAGGATGAGGTCGCGCGTGACACCGCCGAAGATCATCTGGCGTAGCCGGCTCTGCGTGTAGGCACCCTTCACGATCAGGTCGGCTCCCATCGCCTGGGCCCGATCGACGATGGTCTGACCGGCCGACTTCGCCCCCGGCTTCACATGCTGGCCCGTCACGTTGAGACCGTGGCTCTTCAGCGACTCGGCGATCTCCATGGCCGACGGGCCCGGCACCATCGCTCCTTCGACGCTCAGCACTTCGATCGCCTCGGCACCACTCAACATCGGCATGGCGAGGGAGATCGCGCGGGCGCTCTCCGTCGAGCCGTTCCATGCGAACAGGATGCGCTTCCCGACCATGCCGCTGAACCCGGGCGGCACTACGAGAACCGGACGGCCCGAATCGAACAACGCCGTTTCGAAGACGCTTTCCGGCATCTTCGGCAGGGCGCCGGGCTGCGGCAGCACGATGAGATCGTAGGCGCGCCCGATCGTGCCGATCGCCGTCGGGCCGCTGTCGTCGGCGGAGCGCCATTCGGCGGTAAGACCCACGGCGCGGTCGTCGAAGGCCTTCTTGACCGCCGACACCCGCTGACGCTCCTCGGCATCTTCGGCCAGGCCGCCGCCGATCGGTGCGCCCATCCCGGCATCGGCCCAGGCCATGCTCATCACGCCGTAAGAAGGCGGCTCGAGGCCGATCAGGCGCGCCCCGAAGGTTCGCGCGATCTTTGCGGCCAGGTCGAATGCGGACGGATCTTCCGACGTCCAGGCCATTGTCAGAATGGACTTCATGACTCGCCCCCTGCTTGTTCGACCGACGATAACACGAGGCTCGCCGCGGCGCTCGCCACGATGAACTTGATACAATTCTCACATTGAATCGGTGTGTCGGTCCAATACCTTGGGGACGCTTTTTCAATTCATTATCTGAACGGGGCTGCCCATCGGCCCCAGCATTTCTTGACTCCGGAGATATCGATGCTGTCCTTTTTTCGCCGACTGATGGCGGACGACAAGGCCGCCACCACGATAGAGTACACGCTGATCGCCTCTCTGATCGCGGTCGCGGCGATCACCGCCATCAGCACCGTCAGCGGCAACAGTATCTAAAAAGTGCGGATGCGACTCAGGCGATCTGCCTGGCCGACGGCACGATCCAGGCAAAGCGGTCGGACAGGGCCGCAAGCGTAATCCTGTTGATGACGTCCGCGGCGATCGTGTCGCCACCCGTGGCGTCGGGCAGGTCACGCGTTGCGACCGTATCGGCTGCAATGGTGCTCATGAAGCCCTGGTCGGTCGCCGCACGAACCGTCGCGGAAACGCACATGTGGGTCATGAAGCCGCCGACGATCAGGTTCTTGCGGCCGATTCCTTCCAACTGTGCCGCGAGATCCGTTCCTGCGAACGCGTTGGGCAATCCCTTGTCGATGATCGTCTCGCCGCTGCGCGGTGTCAGTTCCTTGACGATCTCGTAACCGGTCGACGTGGGGTTGAAGGCCTTGCCCTTGGACTGGTGGCGCACATGGACGACAGGAGCTCCCGCCGCGCGGGCCTTTTCCAGCAGGACGGCCAGCGCGTCGACTGCAAACTGCACGCCGGCCAGCGGCAGCAATCCGTCGGTGTATTCCCTCTGCGCATCGATGATCAGCAGGATCCCGTCGGCCATGGTGGCCGGCGTCGGTTGCGCGCCGGCCATCTGCAGCATGGTCATCGCCATGTTCACTTCCTCTACTATTTCCCGGTTGTGTAAGTCTCCGAGCCATCAACGCTCATAGCGCTTGGATTTGCAACACCCCCGTGAGGGAGTCTTAATGCCCCTCAGACGAAGTGGAGGCAGGTCTTTGGCGAGGTTCGCGATGAGCGATCGGGGGCGCATATGAGGGCGATCATCATCGGTGGCGGCATCATGGGCCTTGCGACGGCCTGGGGGTTGGTACGCCAGGGTCACGAGGTCGAACTGTTCGAGCAAGGCCCGCTGCCCAACCCGCTGGCCTCGTCGATGGATGAGCATCGGCTGATCCGCCATCCCTACGGGGCCCATGCCGGTTACGCCCGGATGATCGACGATGCGTACGTGGCCTGGGACCTGCTGTGGGCCGATCTCGGGCAAACCCTCTACGAGTCGACCGGTACTCTGGCGCTGACCGGCAACGGCGCGGATTGGGCCGATCGGTCGGCCACCGCCCTCGCCTCGATCGGCCGGCCCATGACCGAGCTTTCGATGGCCGATTTGCCGCGTCGCTTCCCGTTACTCGACACGAACGGGCTCGAGCGCGCCTTCTGGATCGACACGGGCGGCGTGTTGCTGGCGCAGGACATCGTCGCCGCGCTCGTGCGCCACCTCGCCTCGCAGGCCAGCGTGCGGCTTCACGGCAACACGGCGGTCCGTTCGGTGGATCTCGAGCAGGGCCGCATCGTCACCGATGCCGGTGCCGTGCACGGCGCCGATGTCGTCGTGGTCGCCGCTGGCGCCTGGGCCCCCCGTCTCCTGCCCGCGCTCGGCACCCGCGTCGTGCCGTCTCGCCAGGTCGTCATCTATTTCGATCTGCCGGAGGATCAGCGCGCGGCCTGGGCGAAGGGTCCGATGATCATCGAAAAGACCGGCGATGTCGGTCTCTATCTGGTGCCGCCCGTCCGGGGGCGCGGCATGAAGGTCGGCGACCACGAATTCAGCCGCACCGGCGATCCCGCTGCAGGACGCGATGCACGGGAAAGCGAGCTGCGCCCCCTGCTCGACCGCTGCCGCAGCCTGCTCAAGGGCTTCGAGCGCTGGCAGATCCGCAATCTCAAGGTCTGCTTCTACAGCGTCACCGACGACGAACGCTTCGTGGTCGAGAAGCAGGGCGCCAAGGGATGGGCGATGTCGCCGTGCTCCGGCCACGGCTTCAAGTTCGGCGCCCTGATGGGGCTCGAACTTGCACGCTCCATAGCCGAGGGTCGCGACTCCACGGCGCACGCACGCTGGGCGGCCGGTCTGGTCGGCGATGAGCCGACCTGACAAAATGCAGTGATTCAGGGAGACAAATGAACATGGCAACCGCCAAGCGCCGCACGTCGAAGGCCGCACCGAAGAAAGAGACCGGACTGCGCCAGGGTCTCGCCACCTATGGCGACGCCGGCTTCTCGCTGTTCCTGCGAAAGGCCTTCATCAAGGCGGGCGGCTATTCCGACGACGCGCTCGACCGGCCGATCGTCGGCATCACCAATACCTTCTCCGACTACAATCCCTGCCATGGCAACGTGCCGGACCTGATCGAGGCGGTGAAGCGCGGCGTCATGCTGGCCGGCGCGCTGCCGATGGTCTTCCCGACCATCTCGATCCACGAGAGCTTCTCCCATCCGACCAGCATGTTCCTGCGCAACCTCATGTCGATGGACACCGAGGAAATGATTCGCGCCCAGCCGATGGATTCCGTCGTGCTGATCGGCGGTTGCGACAAGACCCTGCCGGCCCAGCTCATGGCCGCGGCCAGCGCCGACCGTCCGGCGGTCGTGCTGCCCGTGGGACCGATGCTGGTCGGCCACTTCAAGGGCGAGGTGCTGGGCGCCTGCACCGACTGCCGCCGCCTGTGGGGCCAGTATCGCGCCGGCACTTTTTCCGAGACCGACATCGAGCAGGTGAGCGAGAGGCTCGCCCCGACCAAGGGCACCTGCATGGTGATGGGCACCGCCAGCACGATGGGCTGCATCGTCGAGGCCCTGGGCATGGGCCTGCCGACCAGCGGCTCGATTCCAGCCACCCATTCCGACCGGCTGCGTATCGCCGAGCAGACCGGCAGGCTGGCGGCCGAGATGGCGGTCAAGCAGGGGCCGAGGCCCAGCGAGATCATGACCAAGGCGGCCTTCCGCAACGCCCTCACGGTGCTGCAGGCGATCGGCGGCTCGACCAACGCGTTGGTGCATCTCACCGCCGTCGCGCGCCGGCTGGGGATCGAGATCGAACTCGAAGAGTTCGACAAGATCGGGCGCAGCGTGCCGGTGCTGGTCGACCTCAAGCCGTCGGGCGATCACTACATGGAGCATTTCCATTGGGCCGGCGGCAATTCGCGCCTGATGAAGGAGATTCGCAAGACGCTCGACGAGACGTGCAGGACGGTGGCCGGCAAGACGCTGAAGCAGGTCATCGACGCCGCCGAGATGGTGCCGGGCCAGACGGTGATCCGCACCTCGAAGAATCCGATCAAGCCGACCGGCGGCATGGCCGTGCTGCGCGGCAATCTCGCGCCGCGCGGTGCCGTGATCAAGCATGCCGCCGCCTCGCCCGCGCTGATGACCCACACAGGCCGCGCCGTGGTGTTCGATTCCCTGGAGGATCTCGCGGCGCGCGGCGACGATCCGAATCTCGACGTGACCGCCGAGGACATCCTCGTGCTGCGCAACGCCGGTCCCAAGGGGGCGCCCGGCATGCCCGAGGCGGGATCCTTCCCCATCCCGATGAAGCTCGCGCGCGCCGGCGTGAAGGACATGATTCGGATATCCGATGCGCGCATGAGCGGCACGGCGTTCGGCACCATTGTGCTGCATGTCGCGCCCGAGGCCGCGGTCGGCGGGCCGCTGGCCCTGGTCAAGACCGGCGACCGCATCACGTTGGACGTGCCGAAGCGCCGTCTGGAACTCCACGTCGATGCCAGGACGCTGGCGGCCCGTCGCAAGACCTGGAAGGCGCCACCGCCCCATCCCGGCAGCGACCGCGGCTATAGCGGCCTGTTCTTCAAGACCGTGCTGCAGGCCGACGAAGGCGTCGACTTCGACTTCCTCGGGCCGGCGAAGTGACGGAGGTCAGGCTTCCGCGCCTCTCGGTCGTCGTCACGTGCTACAATTGCCGTGACTACATCGCCGCCGCCGTCCGCTCGGTCGCGCACCAGACGCTGCGCGACTTCGATTGTGTCATCGTCGACGACGCCTCGACCGACGATTCCGCCGCGGTCATCCAGAGCACCCTCGACGAGCTCGCTGACTCCCGCTTCCGGCTGATCCGCCTGGAGAAGAACGTCGGCCAGACCGGCGCCACGCGCCGCGGGCTCGCCGAGACTCGCGCAATGTTCGTCTGCTTCCTGGATTCCGACGATCTGTGGAACCCGGACTTTCTCGAACGCCATCTCGCCGCGCACCTGAACGAGACCTACGCGGTCGGCTTCACGGCCTGCAACGCGCGCCTGATCAACGGACAGGACGAGGTGATCGCCGGCGGCATGTACTGGTTCGGCAAGGACCGCGCCCGCGCCGACCGCGACCAGTCGTTCGTGCCGCTCGACGCGAGCCGCGTCCCGAAGCTCGATACAGCGCGCGGAACGGCCGGCTGGCAGAGCCACACGCCCTACCGCCTCTACACCAGCCGCGTGGTGCACTGGGTCTGGGTCAGCACCTCGTCGATGATGTTCCGCCGCTCGCTGATCGACTTGGTCTTTCCAGAGGACGACGAAGCCTTTCGCCTGCACATGGATTTCTACATCGTCGTCATGGCCCAGATGGTGGCGGGCTCCCTGCTGATCGACGACGCGCTCTATTCCTATCGTCTTCACGGCCGCAACGGCGCGGCGGACAATCCCGTGCTGGGCGGACGTCTCCATTTGTCGAGCCAGAACTGGGGCGACACCTACTCGGTCATGCTGGATCGCATGCTTGCCGCAATGCTTCGCGATCAGGAGCGTTTTGTGACGGCCCTCGGCGATCGCCAGTACCGCCGCATGATCTTGCGGATGCGCGCCGCTCGTGCCGGTCCCTTGATCGGCTGGGCGCTCGTCATTCGGAGTTGGCTGATCTAGCACAGGTCATGCTAGATTCTTCTGGTACACACGTTCCCGGAACCCACGGGACGCGGGGGGAGTAATTGTCGTGAGCAGGTTCGGACACTGCGTGAGCCTTCTCGCTCTGCTGCTGGCCGGCAGCGTTGGCGCTGTGATGGCGGACGCGCAGTCTGCCCTGGCGCAGACGTCGGCCGTTTCGGCGGCGCATGAGGCCGAGTACGACGCGGCCTTCCAGGACATGCTGCAGAAGCCGTCCGATCTCGACGTGCTGTTCAAGTTTGCGATGGTCGCGTCGAAGACCGGCGATCTCGAGGGCGCCATCTCGGCGCTAGAACGCATGCTGGTGGTCGATCCGGATCTGCCGCGCGTCCGCCTCGAACTGGGCGTACTCTATTATCGGTTGGGCTCCTTCGAAGTGGCCCGCACGTATTTCGAAATGACGCTCAAGTCGGCGTCGCTGCCGCCCGACGTCAAAGCCCGCGCCGAACAGTTCCTGGCAGAGTCGGAGAAGCGGCTGACGCGGTCGCGGTTCAGTGGCGAAGTGTTCGCCGGCATGCGTTATCAATCGAACGCAAACCTCGGCCCCCCGACCTCGAGCGTGCGCCTGTTCGGGCAGACCGCCAATCTCAACCAGGCGGCGCTGGGCACGGCCGATTGGGGCGCCGTGACCTCGGGCTTCCTCCGCCACACCTACGATCTCGGCCAGAACAACCGGGCCCAGCTCGAGACCCAGCTCTCGGGCTACCTCAACCGGCAATTCCAGATCCAGGCGGCCAATGTGTCGATCCTCGACCTGACGTCCGGTCCGCGCTTCCAGGCCTTCCAGGGCATCTTCGAGGACGTGACGCTGAAGCCGTTCGGCACGGTGGGCTATATCTGGGTGAATGACGTGCCGTATTACGGCAGCTTCGGGTCGGGTCTCGAAGTGGGCTCTCTGCTGTCGGACAGGCTGCGCAACACCACGAACGTTGTCTGGCGGCGGCAGATGTACCAGAACAGCTGGTACATCCCGACCAACAACCAGTTCACCGGCGCCGAATACTCGGCCAACTCGACCTTCCAGTTTCAGGTCAATGACGCCTTGATGCTGTACGCCAACGGCAATCTCCAGCGTTACCAGACCGACAGCACGCCCTGGCAGAACTACGTGCTCTACGGCGCCGGCGGCGGCATGTCGTTCTCCTTTACGGACCCGCTGTTCAAGAGCGAGATGCCGTGGAGCATCAGCCTGTTTGCCAACGTCCAGTGGTGGTATTATGACCAGCCTGATGCTGTTGTGGATCCGACCGTTACCCGACAACAAACCGACACGATCCTGAATTTAACTCTGTCCATTCCGTTCGATCAGCGGACGATGTTCACGGTGTCGGGCGGGCGGTTCGTCCGGTCGTCGGACATTCCCAACTACGCGTTCACGAACAACAGTGCGCTCATCGGAGTAACCTGGCGCTTCTAGCGCTGCTCAGGAGACCATCGTGGCAGTTGCATTTCCCCGGACGAGCCTGTCTCTCCTGACCGCTGCCCTTCTCGCGTGCGGTGCGTCTTCGCTGATGCCGACATTCGCCACCGCGAAGGTCGGCGTCACCTCGGCAGCCGACGGCGATCCGCGGGGCAAGCCGCCCACAGAAGCCGAGCGCGTGCTGCGCGTGGGCGTGGACGTGCAGGCCAACGAGCTGATCACGACCCAGGCCAACGACCGTGCGCACCTGATGTTCCTCGACGGCACGTCGCTGTCCGTCGGCCCGAACGCGCAACTCACGATCGACAAGTTCGTCTACGATCCGGCGACCAAGACCGGCGACCTCGCCATCAATGCCAGCAAGGGCGTGTTCCGCCTGGTCGGCGGCAAGATCAGCAAGACCAACGCCATCACCGTCACGACGCCGTCGAGCACCATCGGCATCCGCGGCGGCATCAGCATCTTCAATGTCGGGCAGCAATCGACCCTTTCGGTCTTCGTCTTCGGCATCAGCATGACGGTCGGCGCCGGCGGCAGGCTCGAGATCGTGACGCGCCCCGGCTTCCAGGTGACGACGTTGTTCGGTGGCCTGCCGGGCCGGCCCGGCGCCGTGCCGCCGGGCAGCATGAGCGCCGCCCTCAGCCAACTCGAGGGCAGCAAGGGTAGCGGCCAGTCGGGCGGCGCCGATCAATCCGCGCAGAATTCGGGTTTCTCGAACGCCAATTCCGGCCAGGGTGCAGGAAAGACATTGGGTGACCGGTTCGGCAGCGGTCCGGGACCGCGAAACGTCAATCCGAACAACACTCTGATCACGGCTTTGACTGATGCCGGTGAGACGGCGCAGGCGAACGTGCCGACGAGGATCATCAGCAACTCCGGCCAGATGACACAGACGGTAACTTATAATGGCTTGATGGCGGGTCTCGTGCGCGACAATGGCCGCTACTCGCTCGGCACAGGCAGCTACCGCCAAAGCTGGTCGTTCGGCAGCAACACCGGAACCACCACCGCGAACTTCAACAACAACAATTACAACGGCACCACGACCCGTAACGGCAACCACGGCTTCAACGCCACGATGCCGTCGACCACGCCCAATACGCCGGGCCGCACGATGACCATGGACGGTGTGTTTGTGGGCCAGGGACAGTATCCGAACAATCAGGCGGGTGTCTTTACGGTGAACGGTCCCAACTATCGGGCTGGCGGCGTCTTCGCGGGACAGAAGGCGCCCTAACTCGTCTTTGCGGCTATCAAGTCGGCAATGGCCACGATGTCGTCGCGCCGGAACCACGGCAAATCGCCTTCGACCGGCCGGACATCGGCGGCGATCGCCACGATGGCGGGATCACTCGGCGCCAGAGGCTCGGCCTCGGGCGAGGCGCGCACTTCGATCTTGAGATGGGGTTCGCGCTTGTAGCCCTCGATCAGCAGGAGGTCTGCGGGCGCGAGGCGTGCCAGAACCTCCGAGAGCGACGGCTCCGGCGTCTCGCGCATGATGGCGTAGCGCCGGCCGCCGACGAGGGCGACCTCGCCGGCACCGGCTGCGCGATGGCGGTATGAATCGGTACCCGGCCGGTCGATATCGATGTCGTGATGGGCGTGCTTGATGGTCGATACCCGCCAGCCACGGCGCACGAACTCCGCCACCAGGCGCTCCGTCAGGGTCGTCTTGCCGGCGTTCTTCCAGCCGGTGACGCCGAAAATGCGCGGTGGGGTCACGCCGTGATCCGCTCCGCGTGGGCATAGACGGTCAGGCGCCCGTCGCGCACGAAGGCCACCAGCGCGACGCCGGCCTGCTCGGCCGTCTCGATGGCCAGCGACGTCGGAGCGGAAACGGCTGCGATGGCCGACGCACCGATCGCGGCGGCTTTCTGCACCATCTCGTAGGAGCAGCGGCTGGTCACGACGACGAAGCCACCCGGCTCGGCGCCGCCGCTTCGCGCAAGCGCGCCCGCCAGTTTGTCGAGCGCATTGTGACGGCCGACATCCTCGCGCACCAAGACGAGTGTGCCATCGGCCGACGCCCAACCCGCGGCATGAGTGGCGCCGTTCGAGCGGTTGATCTTCTGGTGCTCCGGCAGCCCCGCCATGGCGCGCTCGATCGACGACCGCGCTACCGGTCGCGGACTCGACACCGTCGCGACGAGGCGCAGGGCGGCATCCAGACTGTCGACGCCGCACAGGCCGCAACCGGTGCGACCGGCCAGGCTGCGCCGCCGTTCCTGGAGGCCCGCCATGCGCTGCGCCGCAACCTCGAGCCTGACCTCGATGCCGCGCCCCACCGCCCCGACCTCGATGTCGTAGATTTCCGACGGCCGCTCCACGATCCGCTCGGTGAGGGAAAAGCCGCGGGCGAAATCCTCGAGGTCGCACGGCGTCGCCATCATCACCGCATGACTGATGCCGTTGTAGACCAGTGCCACCGCGACTTCCTGGGCGACCGTCTCCTCGAGGGTCTCGCTGCCGCCGGCCGAGAGGCGGCGGGCCGGCCGGCGAACAGAGCCATCGCTGCTCATGCCGTGGCCTCGTCGATCCGCAGGTGCCGCCCCTCGCGATCGAAGAACAGTCCGCGGTTCAGGGTCAGGGGATCGGCCTTCACGTCGGCCTCGACCTCCTTCAGCTTGCGCGCGGCCACCGGGTCGGGCAGCGGACCGCCCGCGTGACCGAGACCGACGAAGAAGGCGACGCCGTCCCATGGCGCGCGTGCGCCGTCGAGCAGGCCCCGCATCTCCGGCCACGTCATTTCGTCGCCGATCAGATGGGCGTAGCTCGACTTCAGAAGCACCGCGCTGGCTTCGCCGATCCGCACCAGCAGGATGAAGACCGTAAACGGCCCCGTGTCGGCGAACTGCGCCGCGAGCCAATGCTCGAAATCGGTCTTCATCGCTGGCCTTAGAATTCGACCACGGGCGTAGGCGGCGTGTAGCGGTCGAAGACCTGCAGGAAGGGCTCGCCGCGCTCGGCCTCGTACCAGGCCTCGAAGGCGCGAAACGCGCCGATCGGGTCGGCGATCACCGGCGGCTCGGGAGGCGTGCCGTCCTGAGGTTCCGGCGGATGCGCCTCGGCATGCAACGCCTCGGCGATCGGACGCAACCAGTCGAGCAGCGGCCGGGCTCCTTCGCCCAGTTCGCCAAGGCCGTTCTCGATCCATCCGATGTCGCGGAACAGCGCCTCGAGCTGGCGCTCGACCGCGATGTCCGGATCGGGCTCGAGGGCGGCGACCCTCGCCATGTCGGAGAGCGCGCTGAGGCGGCGCCACGCGAAGGTGCGCGCCCGCTCGGCCTCCCTGATCTGGGCGTCGACGGACGCCCGCACCTTGCGCTCGGCCGTTTCGGCCGCGGTGCAATCCGCCTGGAGGCGGGCGATCAGGGAGTCTACGGCAGCCGGCATTCCACGAGTTGACCCGACCGGCGGGGCCGCGGCAAGCCTCTCTATTGTCTCTTTACTTCGCGTATTTGAGCTCGACCTCGGCGACGCCGGCGGCGACGTTCAGGCCGACGCTGCCTTCGACACTGACCGGCTGCAGGTTGACCTGGCCGCTGCCACCGCCCAGCAGGACGTTGGCCCCGACGCCACCGCCCACCGTGGCCTGCGCCGTCGCGCCGACATAGCCACCCGCCAGGGCGCCCGGCGCGATGTTGCCCGGCGCGAACACCAGCCACACGATCTGCGATTCCTTGGTGAAGCCGATATCGACGCCGTAGCGCTTGATCGCGCCGGTGTACTTTTCGCCGACACCGTCGGTGCGGGCGAAGATGCAGTCGAGATCTTTCGAAGAGCCGAAGATGAAGCCCATGCCGCCCGCCACCTTGCAGGTGAGCGAGCCGACATTCGCGCCGGTTTTGCCCGCGGCCTGAGGCGTGCCCGGAGCGGCCGGGGTCTGCGCCTGGGCGCCAGCGCCCAGAGTGGCCACGAGGGCAGCGGCCGCAGCCGTCGTCAGTATGGATCGAAGCATCTCGAAATCCTTTTCAGTTGGAGAGCTAGTCTTCCTTCTTCGCCCGCTCGATCGCCTCGAGGATCTCGGTGAGACCCACGTAGTAGACGATCCCCTGCTTGTGCATCTCGTGCCGGATCGTCCGGATGAGGCCGGCCTTCCGGATCATGAGATCGGCCAGCGCGATCTTTGCGTCCTCGTTCGTCACATCGCCCTCTTCAGCGCGATCCTAGTTGTACTGACCGCGGGCCTTCAGCACGTAACCCGTGGCCCTGAAATCGGAGTCCTGCCGGATGGCTGCCGTCACGGCCGGGTCGTTGTGCGGATTGCTGCTGGCGATCAGGGCGTCCGTCTCGGCCTGACAGGTCGAGCTGACGGAGCGCCCGACAATCGCCGCGTCCGAACCGTCGACAGCATACGACGCAGCATACTTCGCCAGGCAGGCATCCCGCGCCTCGTACGTCTGCTTGACCGATCGCACCGTCCAAGGCTGCGAATACTGGGAATTTGCCGAACAGCCCGCCAGCGACAGCATGGCGACGAAGATCAAGGTACGCATCGATGGGCTGGACTCCACAGAAACAAGCAAGATGGCGGAAGAGAGTGGGAGTCGAACCCACTAAGAACCGGCGAACGGCCCTCTCTGGCTTTGAAGGCCAGCCGCCCCACCGGGAGCGCTTCCCCTCCGAGACGGATGATTCACCAGAACCCGGCCGCTGTCACCTGTGTGCTAGGATGAAATTCCCAAGGGATTCAAGACCATGACCATCGAGTTGAAGTACGTCATCGCGAATGTCTCCGACTTGGCGGCCTCAGTCGCCTTCTGGCGCGACACCGTCGGCCTCAAGCTCAAGTTCGAGACCCCGGAATGGGCCGAATTCGACACCGGCACCACTCGACTGGCTCTGCAGCCAGCGTCGCCGGCAAATCCGGCAGGGTCATGGCAGCCGGGCTTGCGTGTTACGGATCTGGCGGCCAAGCGCGCCGAACTCTCCGCACGAGGCGTGAGCGTCGGTGGCGCGCCGCACGAGGAGCATGGATTCCTGCTGTCCCTGTTCAGCGGGCCCGACGGCGCGCCGGTCAGCCTGAGCGGCCCCGTTACTAAGTCGTAGGCGGCGAACCGTACTGTCCCGCCTTTTGCGGCACAGCCCGGCGCAGGTCGCCGCGACGGAACGTGATGCCGTGCCGGTCGAAGAATTCCAGGATCTGGATCGCGACCTTGCGGCCGTTGTCGAGCTGGTCGCGGAATTCCGCCGCGCTGAATTCGTGACCGAACCCGTTCACGATGGCCACCATTTCTGCGACCGCGGGGCGCAGGAAATAGTGGTCGGGCGCGACTTCGACGACACGCCCTAGCTTCGAGAGCCGCTGAAGCAGCTTGCGCGTATCGGTCTCCGGCGCGCCGTAGGCCTGGGCAAAGTCGCGAACCCGCGGCGGCTTGAAACGATCGCGCGTCATGTCGGCCGAAATCTTTTTCCACAGCGCCTCGTCGCGCGACCCCAGCGTCAACGAATGGCCAGGCAGGCGAAGGAACGCGCCGTCGACGACGACGGTCTTGGCGCGGATTTCCCGCTCGAGCAGCGCCTTGAACACGACGGCGGGCCAGCGACGCTTCAGCGTCAGCCGCAGGCGCTCAGCCTGCAGACCCGGCGCATCGGCCTTGGTCTCGTGGAAAGTCCTGAGGGTTTCGGTGATGTCTTTGCGCGCCGCCTCGAGAGTCGTCACCAGGAAGCCGAAGCCCTCCAGTTTTTCTCCCCCCGCCGCCTCCAGAAGTTTCGCGACCTCGGCAGGCCTCAGGTTTCGCGCCAGGCCGAAACGGCCGAGATCGACGGAGCCACTCTCCAGCTGCAGCAGGCGCGGCATGACTTCGCCGTCGCTCTCGGCCAGGGCAGCCAGCTCCGCCAGCCGTCGCTCGGCACGGCGGTTGCGGGGCGGTCCGAAGGGATCGATCACCGTCGCGCCAGCCATGGTCCGTATCGCGGACGGATCGCGGAGAATGACCCTGTCGCCCGCGAGGGCTCCGACCTTTTCGTCGAGGACGATCTGTGCGAGCGCCGTATCCCCCGGCGCCAGCCTCTCGCCTTCGAGCAGCGCCAAGCGCCCCATGACATGCGCCGATCCCAGATGAACATGGACCGGCGACCAGTGCTTCAAAGGCTGGGCTTCCGAGGCGAGCAGGCTCAGCCGGACGTCGATGCGGTCGGTCGGCGCGTGGAGCTCCGGGCTCACGACCCACTCGCCGCGCCGGACCGCGTCCTTGGAAAGCCGCGGCCCCGCGAGGTTGAGCGCGCAACGCTCGCCGGCGCGTCCGGCTTCGGCGGGCCGGTTCTGGGCATGCAGCGAGCGCACACGCACCTCGATGCCGGACGGGGTCAACAGCAGCCGGTCGTCGACCTTGATCTCTCCCGCGTGGACGGTGCCGGTGACGACGACGCCGGCACCGGAAAGCACGAAGCAGCGGTCCACCGCAAGCCGGGCGAAGCCCGCCGCCCCCTTGCCGCTCTCGCCGAGGACAAGGAGTTTTTCCTTCAGCTCGTCGATCCCCTGCCCCGTCACGGCCGAGACCGGCACGATCTCCGCGCCACGCAGCGAGGTCGTGGCGAGCAAGGTCTCGATCTCGGCCATCCGGTCGAGGAGCTGGTCGTCGTTGGCGAGATCGGCCTTGGTGAGGGCCACAATGCCGCGGTCGAGGCCCAGCAGGTCGAGGATCTGCAGATGCTCGACGGTCTGGGGCTTTATGCCTTCCGCTGCCGACACGACGAGCAGCGCCGCATCGATGCCCGTGGTACCGGCCAGCATGTTGTGCACGAAGCGCTCATGGCCCGGCACGTCGACGAAACCCAGCTGACGGCCGTCGCCGAGATCGCTGTAGGCATAGCCGAGATCGATGGTGATGCCGCGCGCCTTTTCTTCCTTGAGGCGGTCGGCATCGACGCCGGTCAAGGCCTTCACCAGCGCAGTCTTGCCGTGATCGATATGGCCCGCCGTTCCGACGATCATGACAAAGGCTCCTCGGCCCGGCTCTCCGCTTCGGCACGCTGCGAGGGTTTGGCATGGGCCCGCGCCTCCTTGAGAAAGCCGGCCGCCAACTCACCCGCGCCGCCCAGCTCGGCCCGTCGCAACCAGTGCAGCGCTTCCACCACATCGCGATCGATGCCCTTGCCCGCGAGATAGGCCGCGCCCAGCATCGCCTGCGCCTCGGCATGGCCGAGCCGTGCGGCGCGTCCCCACCAGTCCGCGGCCGCAGCCACGTCGCGTTCGACACCCAGCGCGTTGTGATGCATGTCGCCCAGCCGTGCCATTGCGGGAGCGCTGCCGCGAGCCGCCGCCTTCTCCGCCCACAGACGGGCGCCGGCGTAATCCTGCGGGCAGCCACCGCCCAGCAGCTTCATCCACGACAGCATGTCCTGTGCCTCGGCGTCGCCCTGCTGCGCGGCCTTCTCGTAAAGCCGCGCGGCTTCGGCGTGGTCCTGCGGCACGCCCCATCCTTCGTAATGGCACAGGGCGAGATTGCGTTGGCCGCCGGCGTCGCCCTGCTCGGCCGCGCGGTGCAGCCACAGGATCGCCTTGGCGTGATCCTGCTCGACACCGCGCCCCTCGAGGAACGCGGCGCCCATGTTGCTTTGCGCCCGCGCGTGCCCCTCATGGGCGAGCGGCGCCCATAGATCCAGCGCGACGCCGTAATCACCCACTCGCCAGGCAACCAGTGCCTCCGCCATCCGCCGTTCCGGCGGCGGCGTCCGATCGAGCAGCCTAGCCAGCCACGTCATGCAACCTGCCCAGTTGCGCGACGAAAGCCGGCTCGTCGTCGAGCGTGCGAAGATCGAAGTAGAGGGTGCCGTCGCCGATTCGCCCGATCACGGGAATCGGCAGGCGGCGAAACCTGTCGGCAATCCGGTCGAGGCCCTTGGCGTTGATCGCGATGGCGAACGATGGCAGCAGGTCGACGGGCAGCGCGCCCGAGCCGATCTGTCCCCGCACGTCCGCGACGCTCGTCTTCGCATCGCCTCCCAGGGCTGCCTGCACCGCCGGCAGCAGCCGCTCGGCGACCGCTCGGATTTCGGCGGCCGGTCGCGCGAGCGCGCGTATGGTCGGAAGCCGTTCGGCCAGCCGGCCCGGATCGGCATAGAGCCGCAGCGTCGCTTCGAGGGCTGCCAGGCGCACCTTGTCGAGGCGCAGCGCCCGCTTCATCGGATTGCGCGCGATGCGCTGGACGAAGGACTTGCGGCCGACAACAAGGCCAGCCTGCGGGCCGCCCAGCAGCTTGTCGCCGGAGAAGGTGACGATATCGACGCCGGCGGCGATGGCCTCGCGCGCCGTCGGTTCGTGCGGCAGCCCCCATGTCTCGAGATCGGCCAGGGTGCCGCTGCCGAGATCCTCGATCAGCGCCACGCCGTGCTCGCGCGCGAGCGGAACGAGCTCGGCGGCCGCAACCGACTTGGTGAAACCCTGGATCGCGTAATTCGAGGGATGGACCTTCATGATGGCGGCCGTGTCGGGGCCGATCGCCGCTGCGTAGTCCTGGAGATGGGTACGATTCGTCGTACCGACCTCGACGAGCCGGCAACCGGCCCGCGCCATGATGTCGGGAATGCGGAAGGCACCGCCGATCTCGATCAGCTCGCCGCGCGAGACGATGACCTCGCGGCCGGCCGCCAACTCGCTCAGCACCAGCAGCACCGCGGCCGCATTGTTGTTCACCGCCGTCGCGGCCTCTGCACCGGTCAGCCGGCAGAGCCAGGGCGCGATATGATCGTCGCGCTCGCCGCGCGCACCGCCATCGAGGTCGTACTCGAGCGTCGTCGGTGAGCGCATCGCCTCGACGGCCGCGGCGATCGCCTCCTCGGCCAGCACCGCGCGGCCCAGATTGGTGTGCAGGACGGTGCCGGTCAGATTGAACACCCGACGCTGCGAGGGCTGCAGGAATGCACCGAGCCGCGCCGTGCACCAGGCGGCACAGGCGCCTTCGTCGGCGACCTCGGCCGAGCCACGTTTCGTGTCGACCCAGGCTCGCAACGCCTCGACAACGAGGGGGCGGCCGGCGCGCTGGATGAGCGGCGCCAGGGCCGGCCAGCCCGCCATGCGATCGATCGACGGTGGACGGACTTCGGATGCGCCCTCGGCGCGGTCGGCACGCGACACGTTTGTTCCTTGCGAGAGAAAGGCCGGACATCCTGCCCGGCACGGCGGAGGATGGCTCAGGGTGCGCGTCCGATCAATGGAGGCAACGGGACTCGTCAGCTTTCGGGCAGCTCCATGATGCCCAGGACGAAAGGGTTGGTTACGCGCGAGAAGCCCGCCTCGCCCACCAGAACATCGAGGCCGAGCGAGGCCAGGTCGTCGGCCAACGGCTCCACCGTCCGCGCATTCTCAAGATAGAAGACCTTCGAATAGCCCTGACAGATATCGCAGCATTCAGCGCGCAGATAAGACGTGCCCGCCAGATTGCGGAACGAAATTTTGTCGGTGCTGCCGCAGTGCACACAGCGGACCCGCGTGTAGCGCCACGAAGTGGCGCACAGCGAACAATGAAGGTGCCGGTGACCGAACTTCGTGCCGCCCGGCGAGACGAGTCCAGAGACCGGCGGCGATCCGCAGACGGGACATTCGCCGCTTTCGTCGGCGCCCGAAAGGTCGGCAGGATCGAGCAGTGCCGCCATTCGCGTCCACGCGACCTGCAGGGCCGCCGTCGCGATCACCGACTGCGCGGCCTCGCCTGCCGTGACGTCATCACCGAGGAAACGATCGGCGAGTGCCTCGAGCGAAGCGGGGTTCGCCTGCGCAAGCGCCTCCCGGGCCGCTCGTGCCGGCTCCGGCAGAACGTCGACGTCGATCGTCTCCAGGATGCGCGACAGCGCCACGCGCCAGCTCCCGTCACGGCACCAGATCGAGGGATCCAGCGGCGCGCGCTGCACCAGCCGCGCCTTGCCGATCTCGGCCGCACCGGGCAGCGAGCCCGGCGGCAGCCCCGTCAACGCCTCGTGCTGGGCCGCCACCAGCGCCGCGATCAGGCGCAGGAAGCCTTCGAGATCGTGGCCCGGCGCGAGTTCCCGCAGTCGCGCGGCACGGCGCTGGAAGACGGTCGACAGGTCGGGCAGCCGCACTCGCTCACCCTCGGCGGCTGCGCCAAGGATGTTTTCGCCGAAGGCCGGGGCCGGAGTGTCGGAGCCGGACGTCAGGGCTTGCCGACTTCCTGGCGGAACCACTTGCGATGGTGTTTCCAGGCCCAGCCGCCGCTGACCGATCCACGGGTCATGGCGCTCAGGGTGCCCTTGACCCAGATGGCGGCGTAGACGTGCACGATCCAGATCAGGATGGCGCCGATGGCGCACAGCGCGTGGACCACCGCCGACAGACGCTTCTGGTCGATCGTCGTGTAGGAGGCGAAGTAGGTATCCCACAGCACGAAGCCGCTGCCGAGCAGCAGGAGGATCAGGATCGACTGGCCCCAGAAGACGAGCTTCTGGCCGGCATTGTACTTGCCGAGTTCGGGCAGCCCCTCTTCCTTGTTGTTGATGACCGAACCCAGGTTTTTCATCCAGGTCGTGTCGTCGCGATTCCAGAAATTGAGCGTGAAAAAACGGACGAAGAGGCCGAGGAAGCTGACGCCCAGGACGACGCCGATCCACGGATGGATGGCGCGCGTGATCTGGCCGCCGCCGAACAGGTAAGTGAGGAAGTAGAGCGACGGATGGAACAGCGCCATGCCGCTCAGGGCCAGCAGGATCAGCGACACCGCGGTGATCCAGTGGTTGATGCGGGCGACCGCGGTGTAGCGGCTCACCGGCCTGGCGTGCGCGCTCATGCCCGGTCGCTCCCGGCCAGTTCGGCAGCCTTCTCTTCGTCGTGCTCGGTGACCTTGTTGGGCCCCTTGGTGACGTAGTGCATGAGGCCGAACGCCCCGGCAAAGGCGATTGCGGCCAGCGACAGCGGCTTCATCACGCCCTTCCAGATGCCCACCAGCGGACTGATGTGCGGATTGTCGGGCAGGCCGGCATAGAGCGACGGCTTGTCGGCGTGCTGGAGCACGTACATGACGTGCGTGCCGTTCACGCCCTGCGGATTGTAGAGGCCGGCATTCTGGTAGCCGCGCGACTTCAGGTCCTCGATGCGCTTGCCGGCATGGGCGATCATGTCGTCCTTGGTGCCGAAGTAGATCGCCTGGGTCGGGCAGGCCTTGGCGCAGGCCGGCGCCTGGCCCACCACGACCCGGTCGGAGCAGAGCGTGCACTTGTAGGCCTTGCTGGTGACCTGGGAGATGCGCGGAATGTTGAAGGGACAACCCTTCACGCAATAGCCGCAGCCGATGCAGTTGTCGGAGATGAAGTCGACGATGCCGTTGGTGTACTGCACGATGGCGCCCGGCGCCGGGCACGCCTTGAGGCACCCCGGATCATCGCAGTGCATACAGCCGTCCTTGCGGATCAGCCATTCGAGATCGTCGCCGTGCTCGTACTCCGTGTAGCGCATCACGGTCCACGAGGCCGTCGTGAGATCGGTCGGGTTGTCGTAGGTGCCGTCGGTGTAACCGATCGGCTGGTCGAGCTGGTTCCACTGCAGGCAGGCGGTCTGGCAGGCCTTGCAGCCGATGCATTTGCTGACGTCGATCAGCTTGGCCACCGGCACTGCGGCCTGCTTGCCGGCAGCCGGCGGCGGCACGCTGGAGGCCGACCGGCGGCGGAGATCGAGAGCTTGCATCACGGACATCTCACCCTCCCCGATCAGGCCACGGCCGGCTGCGAGGCCGGCGGGGTGGTTTTCTTCACGTCGACCAGGAACGCCTTGTATTCCGGCGTATTGGTGCTGGCATCGCCGACCGGCGGCGTCAGCGTGTTGAGTGGGTAGGATTTCCGCGTGAGGCCGACGAAGCCGAAGTGGATCGGCAGGCCGACCACGTCACAGGGCTTGCCATCCACCATGATCGGCCGGAAGCGCTTGGAGACCGACGCCTTGGCCTTGATCATGCCGCGCTGGCTCGACACCTCGACCCAGTCGCCGTTCTTGATGCCTTTCGCCTTGGCCAGCCGCTCACCCATCTCGACGAACATCTCGGGCTGGACCACCGCGTTGTCGTGGACGTTCTTGGTCCAGTAGTGGAAATGCTCGGCGAGGCGATAGGAGGTCGCCACGATCGGGAACTTGTCGGGCGTGCCGAACGACTTGGCATCGGCCGCGAAAACCCGCACCACTGGATTCGTGGTGACCTTGGGATGCAGCGGATTGGCGATGTAGGCGTCCATCGGCTCGTAGTGTTCGGGGAACGGCCCATCGGGCATGGCGGTTCGGCTGAAAAGCCTCGCGGCGCCTTCCTGGTTCATGATGAACGGGCCGACCGACTTGTCCGGTGCCATGGTGGGCGCGTAGTCCGGCACGTCGCCGCCGACCCAGCGCGAGCCGTTCCAGGTGATGTACTTCTTGCGTTCGCTCCACGCCTTGCCTGCCGGATCGGCGGAGGCGCGATTGTAGAGGATGCGCCGGTTGGCGGGCCACGCGAAGCCCCAGTTCGGATGGATGCCGAGACCGGTCGGGTCGCTGGCGTCGCGGCGCATCGCCATGTTCCCCGCCTCTGTGTAGACGCCGGTATAGATCCAGCAACCACCCGACGTCTTGCCGTCGTCGCGCATCACCGCGAAGCCCGGCAGCAGCTGGCCGGCCTTCAGCATCACCTTCGTGGGATCCGCCGGGTCCGGCAGATCCGCGAGCGCATAGCCGTTGAGTTCTTTCAGCAGTTCGACCGGCTCCGGATGGGCCGGCTTGGCATAGGCCCAGCTCGTCTTGAGGATGGGGTCGGGGAAGGCGCCCCCTTCCTTGCTGTAGAGAGCCCGCAGGCGGCTGTGCAGATCGGCGATGATCTGGATGTCGCTGCGCGATTCACCCGGCCCATCCACCGCCTTCCAGTGCCATTGGATGACGCGACTGGAATTGGTGTAGCTGCCCTCGTCCTCGGCATACGCCGTGGCCGGAAGCTGGAACACCTCGGTCTGGATCGCCTTCGGGTCGGCGTTGTTGAATTCGCCGTGGTTCTCCCAGAAGCGTGCGGTTTCCGTCTGCAACGGATCGACGACGACCAGCCACTTGAGCTTGCTCAGCCCCTGATGGATCTTGGTCTTGTTGGGGCCGGCCATCATGATGTTGAGGCCCTGACAGAACAGACCGTTCATCTGTCCGCCTGCCATCATGTCGATGATCTTCAATACGTCGTAGGCCGTGTCGAACTTCGGCAGATAGTCGTACGCCCAGTCGTTGTCCTTCGTGGCCGCGTCTCCAAACAGGCTCTTCTGCTGGCTGACGAAGAATTTGCCGTAGTTCTGCCAGAAGCTGGTCTGCCCCGGCCGGATGGGCTTGAAAGCTCGCGCCTTCATGTAGTCGGCGAACGTCGCCTCCTTCTCCGTCGGCAACACCAGATAGCCCGGCGTCGACGTCGATAGCAGCGCGAGGTCGGTAATGCCCTGGACGTTGGAATGGCCGCGCAAGGCATTCACGCCGCCGCCGGGGATGCCCATGTTGCCCAGCAGGAGCTGGATCATCGCCATGCTGCGGATGTTCTGCGCGCCGGTGGTGTGCTGGGTCCAGCCGAGAGCATAGAGCGAGGTCATCGAGCGCTCGCCGTTGGCCGTCGTCGCGATCAGTTCGCAGACCTTCAGGAACTTGTCTTTGGGTGTGCCGCAGATGCGTTCGACCATCTCGGGCGTATAACGCTCGACATGGGCCTTCAGCAGGTTGAGGGCGCACCGCGGGTTCTGCAGGGTCTCGTCGACCTTCGCCATGCCCTGTTCGTCGAACTCGTAATCCCACGTCGACCGATCGACGTAGCTCTTCTTCGACGCGTCATAGCCCGCGAACAACCCGTCCTCGAACTTGAAACCTTCCTTTACGATGTAGGAGGCGTTGGTGAACGCCTTGACGTATTCCTGGTGGATCTTGCCGTTGCCCAGCAGGTAACGCATGACGCCGGACAGGAAGGCGATGTCGGTCCCCGGCCGGATCGGCGCATAGAGATCCGACACGGCGGCCGAGCGCGTGAATCGCGGATCGACCACGATCAGCTTGGCCCCGTTGTTGGCCTTCGCCTCCGTCACCCACTTGAAGCCGCACGGATGGGCTTCGGCAGCGTTGCCGCCCATGATCAGGACGACATCGGCATTCTTGATGTCGTTCCACGAGTTCGTCATCGCACCGCGGCCGAAGGTCGGGGCCAGACTGGCCACCGTCGGACCGTGTCAAATTCGTGCTTGGTTCTCCAGGGCCAGGATGCCCATGGAACGCATGGCCTTGTAGGTGAGGTAGCCCGCCTCGTTGCTGCACGAGGAACCGGCGAGGAAGCCGGTGCTGACCCAGCGATTGACCGTGACGCCGTCGCGGTTCCTGGTGACGAAATTCCTGTCGCGGTCTTCCTTGGCGAGCTTGGCGATACGCTCCATCGCGAAGTCCCAGGTCACACGCTCGAACTTGTCGGAGCCCGGCTTGCGGTGCATGGGGACCTGGAGGCGGTTCGGGCTGTTCGCGAAACCGAGCGACGCCGCACCGCGTGCGCAGAGCGTGCCTCGATTGATGGGGTTGTCCGAGTCGCCCTCGATATGGACGACCTTCGCCTTGCCGTCCTTCGTGCCGTCGGCCGACGAATAGATGAGGACGCCGCAGGCCACCGCGCAATAGGGACAGGTGTTGCGGGTCTCAGTCGCCTTTTCGAGCCGGAAGGGCCGGACGCCGGCCGCGAGAGCGTCGCCCGCGCCGATAAAGCCCAGCGCCCCGACGGAAGAGGCTGCGAGCCCGGCCGCGCTCACCTTCATGAAATGTCGACGTGTGACAGCCATGTTTCGCTCCATCCCTAACGACGCACCTAAAGCACTTGAGTGCCTCTTTGCTTTTGGCGCTACGTCTCGGACAGTGAAACTCGGCAGGGGCCGTGAATCAACAGGTATTTCGGGAATAACTGAAAATGGAAGGCCTACCTCTGCGTGCAGCCCCTTGGGGTCCCGGCTGCAGACCCTTTCAGGGCTTGCGTTGGAACCCCCAGGTCTCCGCCAGAATTTCGCCCATCCGGGCGGCAATGATCCGGTTTCCCAGGCTCTCGTGAACGGCATCCCGGGCATAGTGGATGTGATCGGCGTAGATCGTCCCTTTCTCCCCGGCGAAGATCTGCGTCAGGTCGAAGATCGGCGCGCCGCCGTCGCGCAAACTCATGAGTCCCGCGGCAATATTCTTGTACATGTCGCGATAAGCGAGATCGCCGACGACGCGTTTCTCCTCCTCGGTCAGCTCCTTGCCGATGGCCGGCGCCGGCTGGATGAAATAAGCCGCCTTCACGTTGTTGTCGCGCGCGACCGCGATCGTGGCCCTCACGTACTTCTGGTAGAGCCCGAGCTGGACATCGAAGGCCAGCTTGTGATCCCGCCTGATGTCCTCGGGCATGTTGAAGATACTGTTCAGCGTCGTCTTCTTGGTCGACTTGAAGATGTCCTTGCCCTTGGCGGCCTGCTCGATGCCCCGCACCACCATGTAGGCGGCGTGCGAATGGCCGAGGATCGGATTCAGCGCCAGGGTGCCGGCGATCCGCCCCATGACCCAGCCGATCGCCGCATCACCGAAATTCTCATCGGCCACAAAGGGGTTAACGTCGAGGAAGTTGCTGAGCGGCCGCTCCAGTCGTTCGTTGAAGCCTGGCCAGAAGTAATAATGCTCGTTGAAGCCGCCGAGGACCGCCACCGCGTCGACCGACGAGGCGTAGAGCGCAAACAGGATAAACGGTTGCGGCTCCTTCCAGGCGCCATCCCCGCCATTCAGGACCAGGAACGGCTTGCCGTTCGGGCTGATATACTTTTTGTTGAGTTCTTCCTCGAAATAGCGCGGCGCGGGCGGCGCCGCATTCTGCCCGAGTTGCGCCGCCACCGAGCCGCCGGTCAGCATCACAACATAGCGGTCGGTGCGTTTGATGGCCGGATAGTCGGGGCCGAACAACCCGACATTGTTAACCCACGGCAGGCCGCATGGCGGGTTGGCGTGGTGGACGAAGCCGACATAGGGATGCGGGAAAAGGGTGTCGACGTAACGGCATGCCGTTCCCTTTGTGGCGTCGCGCACGTAGGTGTTCTGCGTGCGATCGTAGAGTTCCGCCGCTGGCGTATAGCGGCCGTCTTCCAGGTAGAGCCAGACGATCGCCGTCACTTCGAGCGCGGCGAGCGAAAGGACGATTCCGAAAAGGATGGAGATCCAGCTGAAGATACGCTGTTTCATCTCCCGCCCGTTATTTCCTCGTTGCCTGGATCGCCTGCCAGACGCGCTGCGGCGTGGCCGGCATCTGGATGTTGCGCACGCCGAGCGGCCAGAGCGCGTCCATGATCGCGTTCATCACCGTGGGCGTAGAACCCACGGTCCCGGACTCGCCTACGCCCTTGGCGCCGATCGGATTGCTCTTGGCCGGCACCGAGTCGTCGAGCTGGTTGTCGAAGTTCGGGAAGGTCTCTGCGCGCGGCATCGCATAGTCCATGAACGAGCCGGTGACGAGCTGGCCGCTTTCCCGGTCGTAGACGTTCTCTTCCAGCAGCGCCTGGCCGATGCCCTGGGCGCACCCGCCCTGGATCTGACCGAACACGATCGGGCGGTGCAGCGGCTTGCCGACATCGTCGACCGTCGTATAGCGCTTGAGCTCAACCATCCCGGTGTCCGGATCGATCTCGACCTCACCGACATGGGCGCCATTGGGCCAGGCGATGCCGTCGACCGTATTCACGTTCTCGATGAAGATACGCTTGTCCGGCTGTTTCGCCGCCAGCTCGCCGAGGCCGATGCCACGGTCGGTGCCGGTGATGGTGAAGCGTCCTGCCGAATAGACGATGTCGGCGGTGGCCGCCTCGAGTGCATCGGCGGCAAGCTCCTTGCCCTTGTCGACCAGCTTCTCGCTGCCGCTCAGCACGGCCGAACCGCCGATATAGGCCGAGCGCGAGCCCATCGATCCGACGCCGCCGACGCGATCGGAATCGCCCATGGCGATTTCGATCTTGGCCGGATCGATGCCGAGCAGCTCCGAGGCGAGCTGGGTGAAGCTGGTCTGCAGCCCCTGCCCCATGCCCTGGGTCCCCATCCAGATGACAACCTTGCCGTCTTCCCTGACCTCGTAGTGCGCCATTTCGTTCAAGACGTTGGCCGAGGTCCATTCGACGTAGGATGCGAGGCCGCGGCCATAGAGCTTGCCGCGCTTCTCGGCTTCCGCCTTGCGCACCGCGAAGCCGTCCCAGTCGGCCGCTTCGAGCGTCTTGGTGAGGAAGAGGTTGAAGTCGCCTGAGTCGTACTTTTCGCCCATCGCGGTGGTGTAGGGCATCTGCGAGGGCTTCACGAAGTTGCGCCTGCGCAGTTCGGCCGGATCCATGCCGATCTGGCGCGCCGCCGTATCCATCAGCCGCTCCAGGTTGAGGATGCATTCCGGGCGGCCAGCGCCGCGATAGGCGCCGATCGTCGCGGTGTGGGTGATGACGCAGGTGATTTTCAGATCGACCATCGGGATGTCGTAGGTGCCGGTCGTCACCTTCGGCCCGACGAACAGCGGGATGACCACGCCGCCGCGCGACGGGTAGGCGCCGATATTGGCGAAAGCTTCCATGCGCAGCGCCAGGATTTTCCCGTCCTTGTCGAAGGCCATCGAGGCCTTGTGGAACTGGTCGCGGCCGGCGGTGGTCGCGGCAAACTCCTCGCCGCGCTCGGCGCGCCAGCGCACCGGGCGCCTCAACACCTTGGCGGCCCAGACCGCCACGGCCTCATCGGGCTGGATGCCGACCTTCATGCCGAAGCCGCCGCCGATGTCGCGCACGACGACGCGCACCTTGTCTTTGGGCATCTTCAGGATGACGTCGCACAGCGCGTCGCGCGTTACGGACGGGTTCTGGCTGCCGATATGGACGATCAGACGGTCGTTCTCCCACTCCGCCATCACGGCGCGCGGCTCCATGGCGTTCACGATCAGCCGCTGGTGCACGATGTCGAGCGAAATCACATGGGCGGCGGCCTTGAAGGCCTCCTCGGCCTTGGCGTGGTCGCCGAACTTGTTGTAGCCGGCGATGTTGCCGGGCGCGCCGGCCCAGACCTGCGGCGCGTCGGCCTTCAGCGCATCCTCGATTTCGGTGACCGACGGGAGCTGCTCGTATTCGACGTCGAGCAGCTCGACCGCGTCCTGCGCCTGTTCCCGCGTGTCGGCCACGATCGCCACGACCGCTTCGCCGACATAGCGGACGACCTCGTGCGCCAGCGAGCGCCGCGGGGTCATCTCGGGCTTGCTGCCATCGGCGGCCGGAAACATGGCCGGGAATGCGAAATTGCCGGCGCCTTCCTGTTCCATGTCAGTCCAGGTGAAGACCGCGACCACGCCCGGCGCGGCCTTGGCCGCCGCCGTGTCGATCTTGAGGATTTTTGCATGGGCATGCGGGGAACGGACGAGGACCACATGGGCCTGGTTCGGCCGCGACAGATTGTCGGTGAACCCACCCGTGCCGGTCAGAAGCCGGTCATCCTCAACACGCTTGATGTACTGAGCCTTGCCAAACACCGCCATACGCCACTCCCGCCGCGAAATCCCATCCGGATCGGCCGGACTATAGCGGCGAAGCGGCGTCCCACAAGTCAGCGCGACGGATCGCCCCGCCGCTCAGCGGCGGAGGCTGGGCAGTTCCGGCAGCGGTACGATGCGGATGCCCGCCGCCTCCAGGCCCTCGCGGACCGCCTTGGCGACGGTCACGGCCGTCGGGCCGTCGCCGTGCACGCAGATGGAATCGACCTGACAGGGGATGCGCTTGCCCGAGGTCGAGTAGATCGCCTGCTCGTCGACCATGCGCCGGACATGTTCGACCGCCTTGGCCGGCTCCTTGATCATCGAATTGGCTTCCTTGCGCGGCGTCAGGAAGCCGGCATCGGTGTAGGTACGGTCGGCGAACACCTCCTCGGCGACCCGCAGACCGAACTTGCGCGCCGCCTTGCCCTGCTCGGTGTTGGCCTGGGCGAGGAAAATCAGGTCGCGATCGACCGCCATGGTCGCACGCGCGATGGCCTCGGACATTTCCACGCTTTCGGCCGACATATTGGCCATCATGCCGTGCGGCTTCATGTGGGTGACCCGGACGCCGTGGAGGGCCGCGATCGCCTGCAGGGCCCCGATCTGGTAGGCGATGTTGGCCTCCAGCTCCTTGATCGTGAGATTGATGACGCGGCGGCCGAAGCCCTGCAGGTCGGCGAAGCCCGGATGGGCGCCGATCGAGACGCCGTTCTGCGCGCAGAGCTTCACGGTATCCATCATCACGACCGGATCGCTGGCGTGGAAACCGCAGGCGACATTGGCCGAGGCCACGATCTTCAGGACCTCGGTGTCGTTGCCCATCACCCATGGACCGAAGCTTTCGCCCAGGTCGGAGTTGATATTGACGTGTCCAGCATTGGTCGCGGCGGCCATGGGAGACTCCCTCAATCTGAAGCGCTATCCTAGCAGATGTGAGCGTTCGGTACCTCTCCTGCGGCGACACCGCCTTCACCGTCGAATTCGGCAACGAGATTTCCCCCGAGATCAACGCCCGGGTCATGGCTCTTCATGCCGCGATCGGCGTGGCCCGCGAGGCCGGCGAGATTTCCGGCGTCATCGAGACCGTGCCCACCATGCGGTCCCTGATGGTTACCTACGATCCGCTTGCGACCTCCCGGGCCGATCTCCAGCCCCAGGTCGATGGGCTGATCGCCCGCGGGCTGCCGGTCGACCTCAAGACCCGCCGCGTGACCATTCCCTGTTGCTACGATGACCCGGAATTCGCGCCCGACCTCGCCGAAGTCGCCGAGCGCACCCGAAAGAAGCCGGAACAGGTGATCGCGGCCCACCTCGCCTCGCCCTTCAAGGTCTATGTGCTGGGTTTCATGCCGGGCCTCGCCTACGTCGCGGGGCTCGATCAATCCCTGTTCCTGCCCCGTCGCAGCCAGCCGCGGGTCCGCGTGCCACGTTCGTCGGTCGCCATCGCCATGGACATGACCACGATCTATCCGTTCGAGAGCCCGGGCGGCTGGCACCTGATCGGGCGTACGCCGCTGTGGATGTTCGACCAGCGCCGCGAGCAGCCGGTCTTCCTGTCGCCCGGCGACTCGCTCGCCTTCCAGCAGATCGATCGCAAGAGCTTCGACCGCATCGCGCGCGAGGTCGAGGCCGGCACGTTCGACTGGGCGAGCCTGGTGGATCGGACATGAGCGCGGGCCTGAGGGTGGTACGCGCGGGTCTGTTCGACACGCTACAGGATCTCGGCCGCACCGGTTTCATGGCGCTCGGCATGCCGACGGCCGGTGCCATGGATCGCATCGGCCTCAGCCTCGCCAACGCGCTGGCCGGCAATCCCTCGAACACCGCGGGTCTCGAGATCGGCGTGATGGGCCCCGACCTGCTGGTCGAGGCCGACAGCGTGCGCGTGGCCTTGATCGGACCGCTCTCGCCTGCCTTGATCGAGGGACCCGACGCAGCCCCCAAGCCGCTGGACTCAGATCGCAGTCACCTGTTGAAGCGCGGGCAGATATTGCGCGTCGGCATGATCGAGGGAGCCAGCACCGCCTATCTGGCGGTGGCCGGCGGCTTCGCCCTGCCCTCCTTCATGGGCAGCCTCTCGACCTATTCGAGGGCCGGCATCGGCGGCCTCGAGGGCCGCAAGCTTGCCGCCGGGGACCTGCTGCCGCTTGCAACCGCAAGCGTACCCGCGGGCAACGAGCGCAAGCTCGCGCAGCCCTTCGACTATGGCCGCGGACCGCTGCGCGTGATCTGGGGACCGCAGGAGGACTATTTCAGCGAGGAAGGCCGCCGGACCTTCGTCGAAGCGGAGTATCGCGTCTCCAAGGAGGCCGACCGCATGGGCATCCGCTTCGAGGGCCCCACGATCGCCCATGCGCGGAGTGTCGACCAGGGCGGCGCCGACATCATTTCCGACGGCATCGCACCCGGCGCCATCCAGGTGCCCGGCGCCGGGCTGCCGATCGTGCTGATGGCCGACCGGCAGACGGTCGGCGGCTATCCCAAGATCGCCACCGTCGCCTCCGTCGACCTGCCGCGGCTCGGACGGCTGCTGCCCGGGCAGACGGTCCGCTTCACGCCGGTCACCGTCGGGGACGCCGAGGCGCTGCGCCGCGACCAGGAAGCCCGGTTGCAACGCGCCATCGCAGGCTTCGCCCTGGCGCGCCCGCCAGGCGGTATCGACCTGGTCCGGCTCTACGAAGAGAACCTGATCGACGGTATCGTCTACGAATAAGAAACACGAGGAAGCGTCGTCATGAGCTGGCAACCTGAAATGGATGAGCTGCGCCGTCGTCAGGAGATGACGAAGCGGATGGGCGGCGCCGACAAGGTCAAACGCCAGCACGATGGCGGCCGGCTCACGGTGCGCGAGCGGATCGAGCAGCTGCTCGACGAGGATTCCTTCCGCGAACTCGGCAGTGTCGCCGGCAAGGCCGAGTATGACGGCCGCAACGACCTGGTCGATCTGATGCCGGCCAACGTGGTGATGGGGCGGGGCAAGATCGACGGCCGCCACGTGGCCGTCACCGGCGACGACTTCACCGTGCGCGGCGGCTCGGCGGACGCCACGATCAAGGAAAAATCAAACTTCATCGAACGCTACGCCAACCAGTACCGCGTGCCGGTCGTGCGCCTGATCGAGGGCTCGGGCGGCGGCGGATCGGTGAAGACGATCGAGACGACCGGCCGCGCCAACGTGCCGGGCGTGGCCGGCTGGGAATGGGCTGTGCGCAACATGGGCACCGTGCCGACCGTCGGCCTCGGCCTCGGCTCGGTCGCGGGCCTCGGCGCCGCCCGCCTCGCCGCCACCCACTATTCGGTGATGGTGAAAGAGATATCGGCGATGTTCGTCGCCGGCCCGCCGGTGGTGAACCGGCTCGGCGCCAAGCAGTACGACAAGCAGGAACTCGGCGGCTGGGAGATCCAGCTGCGCGCCGGCGCCATCGACGAAGCGGTCGACAGCGAGGACGAGGCCTTTGCCGCCGCGCGCCGTTTCCTCTCCTATCTGCCTTCCTCGGTCTATGACGCGCCGCCGCGCGGGGCCGTGACAGACGATCCGGCGCGCCGCGAGGAGTCGTTGTTCGACAGCATCCCGCGAGATATCCGCAAGGTCTATCGCATCCGCCCGATCGTCGAGAAGGTCGTCGACCAGGGCAGCTTCTTCGAGATGGGCCGGCTCTACGGCCGCTCCGTCGTAACCGGCTTCGCCCGCGTCGACGGCTGGCCGGTGGCGGTGATGGCCAGCGACCCGATGTTCTATGGCGGCGGCTGGACGAGCGATACCTGTCAGAAGGTGACGCGCTTCCTCGACCTGGCCGAGACCTTCCACCTGCCCGTCGTCTATTTCTGCGACTGCCCCGGCTTCCTGATCGGCCTCGAGGCGGAGAAAAGCGGGGTCATCCGCCAGGGCGTGCGCGCCATGTCGTCGATGTTCCAGACGACCGTGCCGTGGTGCACCTTCATCATCCGCAATGCCTTCGGCGTGGCGGGCGCGGCCCATCAGAACGGGTCCAGGGTGAACTGGCGGTACGCCTGGCCGTCGGGCCGCTGGGGATCGCTGCCGCTGGAGGGCGGCATCGAGGCGGCCTACCGCGCCGACATCGACGCCGCCGAGGATCCGAAGGCCAAGATGGAGGAGATCGGCGATCGTCTGAACAAGCTACGCTCGCCGTTCCGCAGCGCCGAGACCTTCTGGATCGAGGAGATCATAGACCCAAGGGACACCCGCAAGATCCTCTGCGAGTTCGTCGAACTGGCGGCGCCGGTACGCGGCAGCGGCCCCGCCAACATGTGGATGCGTCCCTAGCGGCGCCAGCCGTATCCCGCGAGCTTCGGCAGCAGGCCGCAGGCCGGCTCGAACGGCGGATTGCTGAGATAGTCCTGGTCGGACACGACATAGGATCGGCCCGGCGAGCGGCTGACGATCGCGCTCAACGCCGGATAGGACCAGTCCTGGAAGAACAGCTTGTTCGGCCAGTCGTGCAGCGGCAGGGTCTCGGCTCGCACGATGCCGTTGCTGCCGTCCACGACGGTGCGGAGGCGCTCGACATACCCGCTCCACAGGCGCGTCAGCACGATGTCGGGCACGGCCGCTGCGACGGTAAGCGCCCCCATCAGCAGCACCATGCGGCGCGCGACTGCCGGCTGGCGCACGATGACAAAGACCCGCGGCGGATCGCGCCGCGCCACCTGCACCCACATCCCGACGAGAAGGACCGCCATCAGCATGCCGGCGGCCTGGCGGGCGACATAGTGCGAGGGCGGATACAGGATCGACGGCCCGTGCACGAGCCGCCACCACGGCGACAAAGCGAGCAGCACAGCTATGACGCCCATCACCACCAACGGTCCGCTGCCCTGCAGCCAGGCCGGCCGCCGAACGCCCGCGGCTGCGCAGATCAGAAAACCCGCAAGCGGGATGGAGAACTGCATGTTCTGCCAGAAATCGACGCTGGTGGACCGCACCTTCATGAAGTGCGGATGATCCCAATAGTCGAAGATGGTGACGGCCGATACGAGCGCTGCGCCGAGAAAGGCGAGCGCAGCCAACGCGCTGAGGAATCTCGTCGTCCGGTCGCCGGTGCGCCGCGCCGACCACAGGATCGCAGCTGCAACGAGCGGTCCCAGATAGATCATGGCTTCATACGACCGCAGGCAGAGCAAACCAAAGATCAGCTGTAGAGCGGCGGCGCGCCGGCTGTTGCCGTCAGTCGTGAGCGCAATTGCCAAGGCCGCCGTGATGCAGGCGAAGGCGACGTTGTATTCGCCGACGATGAAGAATGAGGTCGGGAGATATACAGCGGCGACCACGGCGAGGACGGCCGCCAGCAGCACGGGATCGTGGCGCACGCGCACCAGAGCCAAGTGATAGAACGCCGTCGGCAGCGCGAACAGGGCCGCCGAATAGGCCATCGCCAGCAACTTGGTGTCGCGCACGCCCCCCGCGGCCAGCAGCAGGACCGGTGTCTGCGTCACCCAGTCGACATGAGCGCGAGCCGCGTAGAAATCGTGGAAATTGCCGTGGTCGATCAGATTCACCAGGAACGAAGCGCCGTCCCAGAACAGGCCGCGGCAGGCCAGCGTGTTGTGTAGCGCCAGCGCCCAGAGGAGCACGACGACACCCCGGGCGACCGCAACCGGTGACATGGCCGACACTTTCAGTCGCGCCACATGTAGAGGCCGAGAGGATAGGGTTCTGTCGGCGGGAAGGGCTGCCATGAATTGAAATCGCGCGGTGGCGCGATGATCCCGTCGCTGCGCTTGGCGCGCAAGGCCAGGCTCTGGCTGGGCAGGATCCACGATTCGACAAGTGTCTCCAGAGGACGCTGGGCGAGCGGCGTGGCTTCGAAGGCGACCACGCCGTTGTTGTTGCGCACGATCGTTCGCACGGTTTCGAGATAGCTGCGCCACTCGAGCGTCAGATAGATATTGGAGGGCATCACCGCGAGCACCATCAGGCAGCCGAAGGCAAGCATCCGGCGCGATACTTCGGGACGCCGCAGCGCGACGAGCGCGGCAAACCGGGCGCCGAGCGACGACGTATAGAGCCACATCACGATGACGATGGTGGCAATGACGAGGCCTGCGATGCTGCGTGCGGTATATTGCGATTTGGCATGGGGCCGCACCAGCGTCTCGGTCAGCACCAGCAGCGGCGACAGCGCCAGCAGCAGGAGGAAAAAGCCGGCGACCATGTAGGGTCTGCGGCCGGTGAGATCCTGAGGGCGGATCGCCGCCCAGCCGAAAATGACCAGGGCGGCGCACATCGCGAGGTCGAATTGCACGTTCTGCCAGGCGTCGAGCGCCGTCGCCGCCGTCCGGCTGAGATGATCCTGCGAAAAGGGATGGATCAGCGAATCGGCCGCCACCCACATGCCGGCCAGGAAAGGCAGGATCGCGATCAGGTAAAGGACCGTAGCGACAGGGGGACGCGACCGGATCCTGTAGACCGTCCAGGCGATCATCGCGGCCAGCAACGGACCGAGATAGAGCATCACCTCATAGGCCCGGACCGCCAGCAGGCCGACCGCGACCAGAAAAGCGCCATCGGCCACCGTCAGTTCCTTCGCCGTCACCAGCCGGACGGCCACGACAATGCCAATGGCGTAGGCTGTGTTGTACTCGCCGACGATAAAGAAGGACGTCGTCATGAAGACGACGCCGATCGCCGCCAGGAGCGCGGCAAGCAGGACGGGATCGTCCTTCACCCGCATCAGGGCGAGGTGATAGAGCGCGGTCGGAACGGCGAACAGCCCCAGCGACAATAGTTGCGCCAGAAGATGGAGGTCGGTGATGCCCAGGAAGACCGCGGTAATGATCGGGACCTGGCCGAGCACCATCGCGTACAGGCGCGGATCGTAGAAGTCGAAGAACCATTCGCGTCGGGCGATCTGCACGAGAAATGCAGACCCGTCGACAAAAAGCCCCCGGCATTCCCAGCTGTGCCAGAGCACCAGGGTCCAGAGCAGGCCGACTGTGGCCCTGTAGGCGACTGCGGTTGTTGGCATTTTTCAGCGAGCGGGCCTACAGGACGCGAGCCGCACGTGCAAGCGGTGACGGCTTGCAGCGTCGATGGGGCGCTGTTAGCAAGACGCCTCAAACGAGGGTGGTGGATGCTCAGTTGGGAAAAAATCGACGCAATTCCGGGCTGGTTCATGTTCCAGTCCTATTGCGTCTGGCGCGCCCTGCTCGACCAGCAGGCTGGGACCTCCGGCGACCTGTTCGAGATCGGCGTCTGGCGGGGCCGGTCGGCCTCGGTCCTCGCGGCCTATCGGAAGGGCAACGAGAAGCTCTACCTTTGCGACCTCCGGCTGGATGAGGCAGCCGTCCATCGGTCTATCGAGTCGGTCGGCGCCCAGCCCACCAACATCGTGCCGCTTTCGGGCCCATCGGCCGACCTGCCCGCCAAGCTCGACCTGCAGGCGATGCACCAGTCGGTGCGCTGGTTCCACATCGACGGCGAACATACCGGCACGGCCGTCTATCGCGAGCTGGAGTTCGCCAACCGGATCGTCAACACCGGCGGCATCGTGGTGATCGACGACTTTTTCTCGCCCCGCTATCCGGCCAATACGACCGAGGTCATCCGCTATATCGAGAAGAACCCGTTTCATTTCCGCCTTCTCGCCGTCGGCTTCAACAAAGGCTACCTCTGCCGCCCCGAGAGTCTGCCGCGTTACATGGATTTCATGGCGTCCGGCATGTCGCGGGCCCTGCAGGGCTACGGCGCCAAGACGACGATCTTCAAGACGACCGGGCCATGGGACACCGACGCCGTCGGCATCACCGACTATGTCGAGGATGCCGGGGCCGTGGCAGGCCCCGACAACAAACCGCAGCGCTGGCACATGATGCGGACGCGCCATGTCTGGGGGCCGATGCGGCACCTCCAGAACGGATGGCGGATGCTGCGCGGCCGCTAGGCCGCGGCTTCCCTGCGACCCTCAGGCCGCAGGCCTCGCGATCTTCATCTGTTCGTCGATATCGTCGGCGATGAAGTTCCGCACGACCTCGTCGAGATCCGTGTCGGTCTCGAACCCGAGGCGACGCGAGCGCGCCGAGTCGATGCCCTGGGGCCAGCCGTCGCAGATTTTCTGGATCCCCGGATCGTGCTGCCACAAAACCTTGCCGATCTTGCGGTTGCCGGCATGGCGGCCGACCGCCTGCTCGAGTTCCTTTGCCGTCACGTTGATGCCGTTGAGCAGGAGCGTCCGACCGGGGCCGAAGGCGTCCGGCGGCAGGTCATGCAGGCGCATGAACGCGTCGACCGTCTTGCGCGGGCTGAGAACGACCATGATCGTCTCCGGCGTGACGGGGCAGACAACGTCCACGCCGGTCAGAGGTTCGCGCAGAACGGAGCTTGCCCAGGTCGAAGCGGCCTTATTGGGCAGGCCGGTGCGCACGCAGATCGTCGGCAGCCTGACCGCCGTCCCGCGCAGGAAACCCTTGCGCGTGTAATCGCGGACCAGGAACTCGCCGATCGACTTCTGCGCGCCATAGGAGGTCTGCGGCGTCAGCGGCGTGTCGTCGGTAACGGCCTTGGGCAGGTCACCGCCGAAGGCGGCCAGCGAGCTGGTGAACACCACGCGTGGATTGGTGCCGAGCGCCCGGCAGGCCTCGAGGACGTTGCGGGTGCCGTCGAGATTGACCCGGTAGCCGAGATCGAAATCGGCCTCGGCGCCGGCGCTGACCACTGCGGCGAAATGGAACACGGTCGCCGCACCCTGGGTGATCGATTGCACGGTCGCGAAATTGGCGATGTCACCTGCCACCGTCTTGACGCGCGGATCGTCGAGCCCCTGCCCTTCTGCCTTCGCGACGTCGAACAGCAGGAGTTCGCTCACTTTCTCCCGGTTTCCGGAGGCGTCCGAGATCTCGCCCTGTTGCAGGATGCGCCGTGCGAGTTTCTTCCCGAGGAAGCCTCCGCCCCCGGTGATGACCACCTTCATGTCGTTTCCGCCCGATTTCGTTGTGTGACGACGAAAGTGTGCACAGATCGCCGCGTGCAGTCTATGTTTGCGCGACATGGCAGGACCCGGCGACATCTATGTGTTCAAGGACGCGCTCATCGTCCTGGGAACGGCGGCCGTCGTGGCGCCGGTCGTTCATCGCCTCAAGATCAGCCCGGTTCTCGGTTTCCTGGTGGTCGGCGCCGCGCTGGGCCCCCACGGGCTCGGCCGACTGGCCGACTATTCCCGCGCCATCGACTGGCTGACCGTCACCGGCGAGAGGCAGATCGCCTTCATCGCCGATCTCGGCATCGTGTTCCTGCTTTTCTTCATCGGCCTCGAACTCTCGATGCGGCGCCTGATCACCATGCGCCGCCTGGTCTTCGGACTGGGCGGCCTGCAGGTCATCCTCTCGGCCCTGGCCATCAGCGGGGCCGCCTACTGGCTCGGCCAGCCCGCCGCCGCAGCGCTCATCATCGGGACCTGTCTGGCGCTGTCCTCGACCGCGATCGTCATGGAATTGTTGTCCGGCCAGCGCCGCATGATGTCGACCACCGGCCGTACCAGCTTCGCCATCCTGCTCGCGCAGGATCTGGCCGTGGTGCCGCTGCTGTTCCTGATCAGCGCTCTCGGTGGCCATTCGGAAGGCTCGGTCGTCCAGGGCGTCATCGTCGCCGTCGTCGAGGCGATCGTGGCGGTCGCGGTGATAGCGCTGGTCGGCAGGGTTGTTCTGAAGCCGCTGTTCCGGCTAGCCGCCAGCACGGACAATCCCGAGTTCTTCATGGCCGCAACCCTGCTGATCGCCGTCGGATCGGGCGTGATCGCAGCTTTCGCCGGCCTGTCCATGGCGCTCGGCGCCTTCATCGCCGGACTGCTGCTGGCCGAGACCGAATACCGGCGCGCCGTCGAGGCGATGATCGACCCGTTCCGTGGACTGCTGCTCGGCGTCTTCTTCTTTTCGGTCGGCATGCACATCGACCTGAGCTTCATCTGGCGGGAACCCGTCCTCGTGATCGGCGGTTTCATGGCGATGATGGTCGCCAAGACAGCCCTGCTCGTTCCCCTGTGCCGCCTGTTCGGCGTGCCGTGGGCCGCCAGTGTCGAGACCAGCCTGCTGCTGGCCCCCGGCGGCGAGTTCGCGTTCATCGGCATCGGTCTCGCCGTGCAGTTCGGGCTGGTCGATGCCGGCGTCGCCGCGGGCGTTCTCGCGGTCGTGTCGCTGACGATGGGAACCCTCCCGTTCGTGTCGCTGTTCGCGCGCCGCTTCGGCCAGCGCGTAGCCAGGCAGGTGACGGGCGACGCACCGGCGACACAGCTACCACCGTCCGATCACGCCAAGCGGGTGATCGTGGTCGGTCACGGCAGGGTGGGCCAGCTCGTCTGCGATCTGCTCGACAAGCACGAGATTTCCTACATTGCGGCCGACCGTGACGCGGCCCGCGTCGAGCGCTGGCGCAAGCTGGGCCGCGCGATCTATTTCGGCGACGCCTCCAACCCCCTGTTCCTGCAGCGCTGCGGCATCGACGAGGCGACGGGTGTGATCGTCACCATCGACACCGCAGCGGTCGACGACGTGGTGCGGGCCGTGCGGGCACGGCGACCCGACGTAATGATCGTGGCTCGCGCCCACGATGCCCAGCACGCCCGCCATCTCTATACGCTCGCCGTCACCGACACCGTGCCCGAGACGATCGAGGCGAGCCTTCAGCTGGCCGAATCGGCATTGGTCCGGCTCGGCGTTCCCATGGGCCTGGTCATCGCCTCGATCCATGAGCGGCGAGAACTGGTGAGGGGCGAGTTGCAGGCAGCGGCCGGCGGCACGGCGTCGATGACCGACCAGATTCGCCGCGCCCGTCGCGACAAGGTGGCCAAGCCGTGAAAGTCGTGAGCTGGAACCTGCTGCGCCTCACAGGCGCAGCCGTCGAGGACGTGGCGACGCTGATCAACATCCAGAAGCCCGACGTGCTCCTCATGCAGGAGGCGACACAGCATATCGAGGCACTGCCGAACCTGGTCGGCGGCCATTTCTATCGGCTGTCCTGGCTGGGGCGGATACACGGGCTGGCCGTCTGGAGTCCGACTCACTTTCCGCGCCCCGTGGCGCTGTCGCTGCCGGCGTCGCGCCTTCCCGGACGGCTGCCGCGCCGACGCGCACAGATCATTCAGATGGGCGACATCACCTTCGCCAACGTCCACCTTTCGCACGGCCAGCTTCTCAACCGCCGCCAGCTCGCGCGCATCGCCGCGGCGCTGCAGGGCAAGCCCTCGGCCATCATCGGCGACTACAATGCCGTCGGTCCGGTGATAGTTCCCGGTTTCGCCGACGTCGGTCCGCGCGAACCCACCCATCTCTCGGGCAACGTCATGCCGGTGCGCCTCGATCGCTGCCTCGCCCACAGGCTCGTCTGCACCACCGCCGATGCGCTGGATTTCGGTCCCTCCGACCATCGGCCGATCCGGCTCGACCTGCGCGTTGCCGACGGCACGCAGGCCGCTTCAGTCCCTTCGCTCGTCCGTAAGGACCGGCTGCGCCGCTTCTACAGGTAGGGCTGCAACAGCCGCGCCGCACTGTTGCGCAGGCGGATCGGCAGAGGGTCCCCGTCGATCTCGGCCAGCGTCAGGAGGCGCTCCGGCGTCGTCGCATCGACGATCTGTCGCGCGAAGGCTGCGTCGTGCAATTCGACGTTCAGCTCGAAATTCAGGCGGAAGCTGCGGGTGTCCCAGTTGGCGCTGCCGATGAACGACCAGGAATCGTCGATCGTCATGAGCTTGGAATGATCGAACGGCGCCGGCAGCAGCCAGACCCGGCAGCCCACCTGGATCAGCGGCCTGAGCGGTACCCGCCGCGCCCAGTCGAGGATCGCATGATTGGAATTCTCCGGCAGCAGGATATCGACCCGGATACCGCGCATGGCCGCGAGGCCAAGCGCCATGGTGAGCGTTTCGCCCGGCAGGAAGTACGGCGTCACCACGCGGATCGATTCGCGGGCGCAGGAGATGGCGTGCAAGGTCGCGAACTCGATCTGCTCCATGTCCTCGTCGGGGCCCGACGGCACGACACGCGCCGACACCGTTCCGACCGGCTCGAGGGCCGGAAACCAGTCGTCGTCGTCGAGCTGCTCGCCCGTCGTGAACAACCAGTCGTCGGCGAAAGCATCCGTGAGCTGCTCGACGACCGGACCTTCGATGCGGAAATGCGTGTCCCGCACGGGGTGGGCCGGGTTCTCGGCCACGACGTTTTCCGCCCCTATGTTCAGCCCGCCGGTAAAGGCCACGCGGCCATCGATCACCAGCAGCTTGCGATGATTGCGCAGGTTCACGAAGGGCATGCGCCAAGGGAAATACGAGTGCAGAAACCGCGCGACCGGCACGCCGGCCTTGCGCAGATGCTGGTAGGTGCCCGACCAGAAATAGCCGCCGCCGACCCCGTCGATCAGCACGCGCACCTTCACGCCGCGCCGCTGGGCCTGGATCAGGGCCTGACGGAATTTCTCGCCGGCCGCATCGGCGCGGAAGATGTAGCTGCAGAGCCCGACGCTCTTCTGCGCTCTGCCGATTTCAGCGAGCATCCTCGGGTAGGCCTCGTCGCCGCTGTGCAGCATTTCGACGAGGTTGCCAGGCTTCGACGGCAGGCCCGTCAGTCGCCCGACCGCGTACTCGAGGGGCGTCAGTGAGTCCGTCGCCACCGTGGCATCAGGGTCGGCGACGGCGAGCGGCAGGCGTTGACGTTTCAGTCTCTGGGCGCGCCGCTTGACGCGGTTGATGCCCATGATCGCGTAGAGAAGCCCGCCCAGGAACGGCGAGAGCCAGGCAATGCCGATCCAGGACACGGCGGCGCCGACGCTGCGCTTGTAGAGCAGAACGTGGACGGTGACGGCCCCGGCGATGGCGAAGTGGGCCACCGCAGCGGCCGCGCCCACCAATGCCGTCAGATCGTCATCGAGAGTCACGTTGCCTGTTCCCCGCCCGTTGCATCGCGGCTGGTTGAGAACAGGTTTTAGCGGGGACCCGTGCCGAACGCCATGCGCATGGCGCGCCTGGCTTCAGGCGATCGCCTTGATGGTCTGCGCAGTGATGTCGATAATCTCGTCGATCTGGGCTTTCTCGATGACCAGCGGCGGCGACATGGCGATGGCGTCGCCCGACTGACGCACCATCAGGCCGAGGTCGAAGGCCTTGACGAAAGCCGCATAACCGCGCGTGCCGACCGGACCGCTCGGCGCCAGGTCGATACCGGCGGCGAGGCCGAGATTGCGGATGTCGACGACGTTCGGCAGGCCCTTCAGTGAATGCACGCCCTCTTCCCAATAGGGCGAGAGTTCGGCCGACCGCTCGAACAGGTTCTCGTCGCGATAGATGTCGAGGACCGCCGACGCCGCGGCACAGGCCAGCGGATGGGCCGAGTAGGTATAACCGTGGAACAGGTCGATGGCGTTCTCCGGGCCGTTCATCAGCCCGTCGAACACGTTCTTGCGCACGAACACGCCACCCATCGGCACCGTGGCGTTGGAGATGCCCTTGGCGACCGTCATCAGGTCGGGGATCACGCCGAACTTCTCGGCCGCGAACGACGTGCCGAGACGGCCGAAGCCGGTGATGACCTCGTCGAAGATCAGCAGGATGCCGTGCTTGTCGCAAATCTTGCGCAGGCGCTCGAGATAGCCCTTGGGCGGCGGCAGATAGCCGGTCGAACCGGCGCAGGGTTCAACGATGACGGCCGCGATGTTCGAGGCGTCGTGCAGATTGACGATGCCCTCCAGCGCGTCCGCGAGCTCGGCGCCGTGCTCGGGCTGGCCCTTGGAGAATGCGTTCTGCGGCAGGTGCGTGTGCGGCAGATGGTCGACGCCCGGCAGCATCGCGCCGAACCATTTGCGGTTGTTGACCATGCCGCCGACGGAAATGCCGCCGAAGCCGACGCCGTGATAGCCGCGCTCACGGCCGACGAAGCGGGTCCGTGTGCCCTGCCCGTTGGCGCGGTGATAGGCCAGCGCGATCTTGAGCGCGCTGTCGACCGCCTCGGAGCCTGAATTGCAGTAGAAGGCGTGGTTGAGATCGCCCGGCAGAAGCGCCGCGTGCCGGGCCGCCAGTTCGAACGCCTTGGGATGGCCCATCTGGAACGACGGCGCATAGTCCATCTCGTCGAGCTGCTTGGCGATCGCCGCCTTGATCTCCTCGCGACCGTGGCCGGCATTGACGCACCACAGGCCGGCGGTGCCGTCGATGATCTTGCGGCCCTCCGGCGTCCAGTAATGAACACCCTTGGCCTTGGCCAGCATGCGCGGGTTCTTCTTGAACTGCCGGTTCGCGGTGAACGGCATGAAGAACGCTTCGAGATTGTTGGCGGCAGGCGCGGTGTTCGGCGGCGTCATCGTCGGACCTTCGGGTAAGATGAAGTTGGGGTTACGCTATCACTTGTTAACGTCGACGACCACGCGACCCCGTATCTCTCCTTTGAGGATTTTTGGGGCCAGGCCCATCAGATCGCCCAGCCCCGCCTCGCTCACGGTGCTGTCGAGCCTGTCGAGCGGCAGGTCGCTTCCCAGTCGACGCCATGCTTCCTCGCGCGGAGCCTTGGGCAGCATCACCGAGTCGATGCCGTAAACCGACACGCCGCGCAGGATGAAGGGCAGGATCGAGCCCGGAAACGAAGGTCCGGCCGCAAGGCCGCAAACCGCTGCCGCACCGCCGTACTTGACCTGCGCAAGAGCCCTCGCAAACATCACGCCAGAAACGGTGTCGACGATCCCCGCGAAACGCTCGCCGAGCAGCGGCCGGTCCGGTGCCTCCGTCAGTTCCTTGCGATCGATGATCGTCTCGGCGCCGAGCGCCTTCAGGTATTCGGCTTCCTGCGGCCGGCCGGTCGCGGCGACCACCGCATACCCCAGCTTCGCCAGGATCGCGACGGCGACCGAGCCGACGCCGCCGGCTGCGCCCGTGACCAGAATTTCGCCCTTGGCCGGCGTGATGCCGTGCTTCTCCAGGGCCATTACACAGAGCATTGAGGTGTAGCCCGCCGTGCCGATCGCCATGGCGCGCCTAGTAGAAAGGGAAGCCGGCAACTTGACCAGCCAGTCACCTTTTACGCGCGCCTTCGTGGCATAGCCGCCCCAGTGAAGTTCTCCGACGCGGTAGCCGTTCAATACGACCTTGTCGCCGGCCTTGAACGCCGCAGTATCGGACGTCTCGACCGTGCCCGCAAAGTCGATGCCGCCGACGTGAGGCCAGGCCTTGACCAACCCGCCGCCCGTCGTGAGCACGAGGCCGTCCTTGTAGTTCAGGGTCGAGCAGTCAATCGCCACGACGACGTCGCCCGCGGGCAGCCTGTCGTCAGGCAGGGTTTCGACGGCGCCGCTCACCTTGCGGTCGGCACCCTGGTTCAAGACAAGCGCACGGAAAGTCATGGGAACTCCTTGACGTTAGGCGACCTCTCTGTAGCAAGGCTGCCGGCGCCCTAACAGTCTCGGCGAAACGCCCGTTTCGCGACCCGCGCCACCCCGTCCGCCGCGATCAACAGGGCGCAGGCGATCGGCCCATGCGGGCTTCCAGATTGGCCTGCCACTGCCAGCCAAAGGCGACCAGCACGGCCATCTTGGCCAAGCCGCAGATGTCGGACGACACCTGCCCGCACAGGAGCAATGCAGAAGCAATGCAGAAGCAATGAAGGCGGCAGCGGCGACGCAGCCTACGACGCGGTTTCGCCGACGAACGATCCGACGCCGCCGATCAAGGCATCTGCCCAGGGCGTGTTGAGCAGCAATTCGATTCCGGCAAGTTGCTGTGGATCGAGTTATCCACCGGCCGTCAGTTCCGGGACGACCAGCATCGTGCGGTCGAGGCTCATCTCTGCGCGAAACCATCCCGACCCGATAGATCGTTGCCAAGCGACACAATCCGAAATACTCAAGGGAAATGGTGGCAGACGAGTTGCAAAACTGACGACGAGACTTCGCGCGGCCCTGAAAAACTTGCACCCCGCAATACGGACCCTGTTAAGATTGCATTGTCTTTAAGTTACGGGGAGAAAAGGCGCGCCGCTCGCGTATCACCACCATGTTTGCATCTTTCAGACTCCCCGTCCTGTCGACGGTGCCACGCTCGGGAACGTGGTTCCTGCGGTATCTCTTCTCCTTCATCTGCCATCTCGAACAGGATGGCCGGCTCGATGACCTGTTGACTGGCGAAGTCATCGGCAATCCGCAGGGCACGGCGTTCGACTTCAATCGATTCAGGGGCGGCCCGCTGTTTCGCGTGGCCGGGACCCTCCCGACCGAGCACTTGTTCATCGGTCATACGGTGTGCCCCGGCTTCCAAGACAGTATCCCGACCCGGCACTGGTGGAGGCAGACCGCTTTCCACGTGCCTGGTTACGACTGTCTCCACGAAGAAAAGAGCTATCGGCACACGCCGGTGGATCTGGCGAGCTACGAATATGCTTACGTCAAAGTACCGGCGATGGAACGCGCTGCACGCAAGGGCCGCGGAGCGCCGATCGCCTTGGTCTATCGCAACCCGGTCGACCAGGCTTTCTCGTATTTCCGCTACTGTCAGGCGCACATAAATCCCGCGTACAGACTGTTTCGCGGTCGCGCGATCGCCGAGATGTCTTTTCGCGAGTATCTGTTCGACGCGGCGTTGGTCTCCTACGCCCGCCAGTTCATTTCCTATCAGCTCCAGGCTTCGCGGTATCCCGGTCTGGTGAAGCTGTTTCCCTATGAAAATCTAATCGACCGGCCGGTCGAAACGGCGACGCACCTGCTCAATCATTTCTCCGGCACCGTCCGGGAGTGGCCGATGTTGCGTGAGGCGGCGAAACTTGTGCGGAAGGACCATATGCGCGCCATCGAGGGCAAGCTCGGCAGCTCGCTCGACGGCACCCGCAATGGCCAAAGCAGCCACATGCGCCCGTCAGACGATGCCGAACGGGATCAACTCGCGGACGCCTCCCTTCGCGACGAGACGATCGCGCGCTTGAGCGACATGGGAGTGGATTGCAGCCTCTTCGCCTGGCCGCCCCATCGTACCGCAACGATCCGAGCGGCGTATCCGGGCGACGTTCGACAGGCCAAGCACGCGTCCCGTTGAGCTTGTCGCCGCGGGCGCAGTGTCCACAATAAATCTGTGGCCATCAGGCGCTTGCCAACCAGCAGGGACGCCCCCAAGTCTAACGCAACATGCCGCCAAATTTCAGCCTTCTGTCGCATCGCAGCGTCATTTCCGTCGCGGGCTCCGACCGCGTCGAATTCCTGCAGGGCCTGATTTCCAATGACACCAGGAAAGTGGCGCCGGACTGCGCCGTCTGGGCTGCCCTGCTGACGCCGCAGGGACGGTTCCTCAACGACATGTTCGTGGCCGACGCCGGCAACGACACCTTCTTTCTGGAGACCGAACGCGAGCGGGCGCCGGCTCTCGCGAAGAAGCTCAAGATGTACACGCTGCGCTCCAAGGTCACCGTCGAGGATCTGGGAGCCACGCTCGAAGTGGCGGCCGCATTCGGCGAAGACGCCTCGAAGGCCCTCGGTATCGGAACCGTTTCGTTCGTCGATCCCCGCCTCGACAGGATGGGCGTTCGCGTGATCGCTCCGGCGGGACAGGCGATCAAGCTGTTCGCGGCTCGTGGCTTTGTTGAAGCACCGCTCGCCGCCTACGATGCGATGCGCCTGCCGCTTGGCGTCCCCGACGGCAGCCGCGATCTTCAGGTCGAGAAAGCGCTGCTGCTGGAGAACGGCTTCGACGAGCTGAATGGCGTCGACTGGAAGAAGGGCTGCTACATGGGGCAGGAGCTGACGGCCCGCACCAAATACCGCGCCCTGATCAAGAAGAGACTGTTTCCCGTCAAGGTCGAGGGCACACTGCCCCAACCCGGAACGGTGGTGTTGCAGGACGGCGAGGAGGTGGGCGAACTGCGCTCCGGCGCGGGCGATCGCGCACTGGCGATGTTACGGCTCGACGCCGCTCGCGGCAGCGGTGCCGCACTGATGGCTGGCGAAGCGCGCATCGTGCCGGAAATCCCGCCCTGGATGCGCCTGCCCGAAACCCCGGCCCTCTAGTGCCAGGAGCCCACTCGCCTTAAGGTCTCCATGCGCCGGTCGCGCGAGGAGACTTTCGTGAAACGTATCAATCCCAATCCCTTCACCACGCGGCCGGAGATCGTCGGCACGTTCGGTGTCGTCACCTCAACGCACTGGATAGCGACCGCCGTCGGTATGAGCATCCTCGAGCGGGGCGGCAACGCGTTCGACGCGGCCGTGGCCACCGCCTTCACCCTGCAGGTGGTTGAGCCGCATCTCTGCGGGCCCGGCGGCGACGCGCCGCTGATCCTGCACGACGTCCGCTGCGGCAAGACCGAGGTCGTATGCGGCCAGGGGCCGATGCCGGCCGGCGCCACGATTTCCCACTACAAGGGGCTGGGATTGGATCTCATTCCCGGCACCGGTCTTCTGCCTGCCTGCATACCGGGCACTTTCGATGCCTACATGCTGATCCTGCGCGACTACGGCACGATGCGCCTGGCCGACGTCCTGTCGCCCGCCATCGGCTATTGGCTGAACGGCCATCCCATCGTCGAGCGTGCGGTCGCAACCATCGCCACGGTCGCCGAGCAGTTCCGCACCCATTGGAAGACATCGGCCGCCGTGTTCCTGCCGGACGGCAATGTCCCGAAGCCCGGATCGCTGTTCCGCAACGTCACGCTGGGCAACACCTACGCCCGCATCCTGAAGGAAGCCGAGGCCGGCGGCGGTGGTCGCGAGGCCGAGATCGAGCGCGCGCGGAAGGCCTGGGGCCAGGGCTTCGTGGCGGAGGCGATCGATGGTTTCTGCCGTACCCAAGAGGTCATGGACGTCTCCGGCAAGGCCAACAAAGGTGTGCTGACCGGCCAGGACATGGCGAAGTGGCAGGCCACGGTCGAGGCGCCGCTCACCTACGACTACGGCCGGTACACAGTTTGCAAGGCGCACACCTGGACGCAGGGCCCGGTGGTCCTGCAGCAGCTCGCCCTGCTCAAGGGCTTCGACCTCGACGGCATGGATCCGACCAGCCCCGACTTCATTCACCTGCAGGTCGAATGCCTGAAGCTCGCCTATGCCGACCGCGAGGCTTTCTACGGCGACCCCGCGTTCGTCGACGTGCCGATGCAGACCCTGCTGTCGGACGCCTACAACGCCGACCGCCGCAAGCTGATCGATCCGGCCTCCGCCTCGATGGAGCAGCGTCCCGGCACGGTCGAAGGCTTCGGCGGTGTCGTGAAGCTGCGGCGCGCCGACAGCGGGCGGCTGGGCGTGGCGTCGAGCGGCGCGGGCGAGCCCACCGTCGGCCGCGTCGGACAGACCAATGGCGACACGGTTCATTTCGACATCATCGACAAGGACGGCAACATGATCTCGGCCACGCCCTCGGGCGGCTGGCTGCAGAGCTCGCCCGTCATTCCCGAATTGGGCTTTCCGCTGGGCACGCGTGGGCAGATGTTCTGGCTGGAAGAAGGTCTTCCGGGCTCGCTGGCGCCGGGCAAGCGGCCGCGCAGCACACTCACCCCCACCCTCGCCCATCGCGACGGCAAGCCATACATGGTCTGGGGATCGCCGGGCGGCGACCAGCAAGATCAGTGGGTCACGCAGCACTTCCTGCGCCACGTTCATTGCGACATGAACCTGCAGGAGTCGATCGACGCGCCGGCCTGGCACAGCGAGCACTTCCCCTCCTCCTTCTGGCCGCGCACCGCGCGGCCAGGCGTGCTGGTGCTGGAGGGCCGCATTCCCAAGGACACCGTCGCCGAGCTGAAGAAGCGCGGCCACGAGGTCGAGGTCAACGACGAATGGTCGGAGGGCCGCCTCACCGCCGCGACGCGCGACGATCCATGGCGCAAGGCGGCCGCCAATCCGCGCGGCATGCAGGGCTACGCGGCAGGCCGATGACGGAGGCTGCTGACCTCTGATGACCTGGTCGAACATCCTCCATGAGCGCGACAGCGACCAGAGAAGCCTGGCGGCGGAGCGCAAATGAGCGAGGCGGAAGCGCTGCTGGAACTCCGTGGACTGACGGTCGATTTCGCCACCGACGACGGCATCGTCCATGCCGTCGACGGCCTCGACCTGGCGCTGGGTCGCGGCCGGACACTCGGCCTCGTGGGCGAGTCGGGCTGCGGCAAGAGCGTGACGTCGCTTGCCATCATGGGCCTGCTGCCGCCGGAGAACTCCAAGGTCGGCGGCCAGGTGGTGTTCGAGGGGCGCGATCTGCTGACCCTCGATGCGCACCTGATCCGCGACCTGCGCGGCGCCCGGCTCGCGATGATCTTCCAGGAGCCGATGACGTCGCTCAATCCGTCGTACACGATCGGCGACCAGATCATGGAGGCGATCCAGCGCCACCAGGGTCTCGACAAGGCGGCGGCGCGCGCCCGCGCCATCGAGGTGCTGAAGCTGGTGCGCATTTCCTCGCCCGAGAAGCGCATCGACGACTATCCGCACAAGCTTTCCGGCGGCATGCGCCAGCGCGCCATGATCGCCATGGCGCTGGCCTGCGGCCCGCAGCTCCTGATCGCCGACGAGCCGACGACGGCACTCGACGTCACCATCCAGGCGCAGATTCTCGACCTGATGCGCGGCCTGCGCCGCGACACCGGCACCGCCATCATCCTGATCACCCACGATCTGGGCGTCGTGGCGGAAATGGCCGACGACGTGGCCGTGATGTATGCCGGCCAGATCGTCGAACATGCTGCCGTGCGCGATCTCTTCGCGCGGCCCGAGCATCCCTATACGGTGGGGCTGCTGGGCTCGATCCCGCGCCTCGACGAGAAGCGCGAACGCCTGCCCTCGATCGAGGGCCGTGTGCCCGACATGACCCGGCCGCCTCCCGGCTGCCGCTTCGCCGCACGGTGCCCCTTCGTCGAGCCTGAGTGCGTTGCCGTCCCGCCACCGCTGGTCGAAGTGGCGCCGGGACACCTCACGCGCTGCCGCCGCGCGCCGCTCTCGCAGGTCGCGGTATGAGCGGTCCATTGCTCGAAGTCCGGGGACTCGCCAAGCATTTTCCGGTGAAACGCGGCGCCTTCGGCCTGGTCACCGGCCATGTCCGCGCGGTCGACGGTGTCGACTTCCATGTCGATGCCGGCGAAACGCTGGCCATCGTGGGTGAGTCGGGCTGCGGCAAGTCGACGGTCGGGCGGCTCGTGCTGCGCCTGCTCGAGCCGACGGGCGGCAGCGTGCGCTTCGAGGGTGCCGATCTGCTTGGCCTCTCGGACTCGCAGATGCGCGCGCAGCGACGGCAGATGCAGGTGATCTTCCAAGATCCCTACGCCTCGCTCAACCCCCGCATGACCGTCGGCGCCATGCTGGGCGAGCCCTTGATGCTGCACGGTCTTGCGGCATCGGAAGCGGCACGACGCACGCGCGTGGGCGACCTGCTCGAACTGGTCGGTTTGCGGCCCGCGCATGCCCGTCGCTACCCGCACGAATTCTCCGGCGGCCAGCGCCAGCGGCTGGCGATTGCCCGCGCGCTTGCCGTCGAGCCGAAGCTCATCGTCGCCGACGAGCCGGTTTCGGCGCTCGACGTCTCGATACAGGCGCAGGTCATCAATCTCATGCGCTCCCTGCAGGCGCGCTTTGGCCTGGCCTATGTCTTCATCAGCCACGATCTCGCGGTCGTGAAGCACATCGCCGACCGCATCGCCGTAATGTATCTCGGCAAGATCGTGGAGACCGCGACGACCGACGACCTGTTCCGCGAACCCCGCCACCCCTATACCCGCGCACTGCTGGCCGCCGTGCCACAGCCGGACCCGACGGTCGTGCGCGAGCGCGCACTGCTGGACGGCGACATTCCAAGCGCGATGAATCCGCCGCCGGGCTGCCGCTGTCACACGCGCTGCCGGTACGCCCGCGAATCCTGCAGGATCGACATCCCGGTTTTGACCGACGACGGTGCCGGGCATGCAACGGCCTGCCCGTGGTGGCCCGAGCTTCCGCCCGCGCCCCGGCTTGCCGAGGGAACGGGCAACACACAGGACCGGATTCGGCTGGCCCGCCTTCAGGCGGCGTTCGTCACTTCCTACAAGGAGGCAACATGAAGAAGACGCTGAACCGACTGGCACTCACCGCCACTTTCATGGGCCTGGCCCTCTCCGGTGCCGCGGCCCAGAGCAACCTGCGCGTGGGCCTCGCCGAGGATCCCGACGTGCTCGATCCGACGCTGGCACGCACCTATGTCGGCCGCATCGTCTTCGCCTCGATCTGCGACAAGCTGTTCGACATCGACGAGAAGCTGGCCGTCATCCCCCAGCTCGCGCTCAGCCACGAGACGTCGGCCGACGGCAAGACTGTCATTCTCAAGCTGCGCCCCGGCGTGAAATTCCACGACGGCGAGACGTTCGACGCCGACGCCGCAAAGTACAGCCTGGAGCGTCACCTCAACATGAAGGGCTCGTTCCGCAGGCCCGAGCTCGCCTCCATCGCTTCCGTCGAGGTTGTCGATCCTGCGACGGTCAAACTGAATCTCAAGGAGCCCTTCTCGCCGCTGCTCGCACAGCTCACCGATCGCGCCGGAATGATGGTCTCGCCCAAGGCGGCGGAGGCGACCGGCGACAAGTTCGGCCTGAAGCCGGTGTGCGCCGGCCCTTACAAGTTCGTCGAGCGGGTCCAGCAGGACCGCATCATCGTCGAGAAGTTCGCCGACTACTGGAACAAGGACAACGTCTTCATCGACAAGATCACCTACCTGCCGATCACCGACTCGACCGTGCGTCTCGCCAACCTGCGCTCCGGCAGCCTCGACATGATCGAGCGGGTGCTGGCGACCGACATCAAGACGGTCCGCGACAACCCCAAGCTTAAGCTGGTGACGGCTGTCGAGCTCGGCTACCAGGGCCTCACCATCAACCTGTCCAACGGTCCGAAGGCCGATACGCCGTTGGCCAAGGACGCCCGAGTCCGCCAGGCTTTCGAGCTGTCGATCGACCGCGACGCGCTGAACCAGGTCGTCTTCAATGGCGAGTTCGTCGTCGGAAACCAGTGGATCAACCCGAGCAACCCGTATTACCAGCAGGCTTTCCCCGTCCCGAAGCGGGACATCGCCAAGGCGAAGGCTCTGCTCAAGGAAGCGGGCGTCACCGGCCGCATGTCGCTCGACTTCATGGTGCCCAACAACCCCGAGACCCGGCAGGTCGCCGAGGTGTTGCAGTCGATGGTCGCGGAGACCGGCTTCGACCTCAAGATCCGCGTCACCGAGTTCGCGACCTCGCTGAAGCAATCCGAGATCGGCGACTACCAGCTCTACCTCATCGGATGGTCGGGCCGCAGCGACCCGGACGGCAACTCCTACATCTTCCATGTCTGCGGCCAGCCGCAGAACAATTCCGGCTACTGCGACAAGGAGGTCGACGCCTGGCACAACGAGGCACGCATCAAGAGCGACCCTGCGGAGCGCAAGAAGATCTACGAGAAGATCACCGCCAAATACCTGCCGGAGGGGTCGATCAAGTATCTGTACCACCGCCGCGTCCTGGTCGCGCTTTCCGACAGGGTCGACGGCTACAAGCAGATCCCGGACGGCCTCGTTCGCGTCGTCGGCGTGAAGCTGAAGTAAGACCTTGCTCGCCTTCCTCTCCCAGCGGCTGCTGCAGATCATCCCGACGCTGATCCTGGTGTCGATGCTGATCTTCGGCCTGCAGCAGCTCCTGCCGGGCGACCCGGCACTGATCATGGCGGGAGAGGAACGCGACCCGAAGGTGCTCGAGGAGATCCGCGAGCAATACCGGCTCAACGAGCCGATCCCGGTCCAGTACATCTACTGGATCAAGGGAGTCCTTTCCGGAAATCTGGGCGAGTCGATGCGGCTCAAGAGCTCGGTGTCGTCACTGGTTGCCGAGAAATTGCCGGTGACACTGCAACTCGCCGGCATGGCGCTCATCGTGGCGTTCGGCATCGGCATCCCGGCCGGCATCATCTCGGCGGTAAAAAAGGACACAGCCTGGGATTATGGCGCCAACATCTTCGCCCTATGGGGCCTCAGTACGCCCAATTTCTGGCTGGGCATCCTGATGATCTTCCTGTTCTCGGTGACACTGGGCTGGTTACCGGCTTCGGGCTACGTCCGGCTGGGCGAGGATTGGCGCGCCAGCCTCGCCACCACGGTGATGCCCGCGTTCGTGCTGGGCAACGCCATTGCAGCCGTCCTGATGCGGCATACCCGCAGCGCCATGCTGCAGGCGATGGGAACGGACTACGTGCGGACAGCCCGGGCCAAGGGCCTCTACGAGAGGCGCGTCGTGCTGAAGCACGCGCTGCGCAATGCCATGACGCCGGTCATCACGCTGGGCGCACTCGAATTCGGTACACTGTTGTCGGGAGCCGTGCTGACCGAGCAGATCTTCACCATTCCGGGCTTCGGCAAGCTGATCGTCGATTCCGTCTTCAACCGAGATTATGCGGTCGTGCAGGGAGTGGTGCTGGTGACCGCCACGACCTACATCGTGCTCAACCTCCTGGCCGACGTGGCCTACGTGCTCGTCAATCCACGACTGCGGGGCTGACCGCGATGACTGTCGCCGCCGTCGCTCCAACCGTCCCAACCTCCGATGCCCGCGAGGAAAATCCGTGGGCGCGGGCGTGGCGGCGCCTGAAGCGGCGCAAGGGCGCCATGTTCGGGCTGGTGGTCGTCGTGATGTTCGTCCTGGTTGCGATTCTGGCGCCCCTGATCTCGCCCTACGATCCCATCGCCACGAGCTTCACGCAGGTACGCAAACCGCCCTCATGGGCGCACTGGCTGGGGACCGACGAGGTCGGCCGCGACGTGCTGACCCGAATCATCTGGGGCGCCCGCGCCTCGCTCAGCGCCGGCCTCGTGTCGGTCGGCATCGCGGTCGGCATCGGCGTGCCGCTGGGCCTGCTGGCAGGCTATGCCGGCGGCTGGATCGATTCGGCGCTGTCGCGCATGGTCGATGCGATGCTGGCCGTACCGTTCCTGATCCTGGCGATCGCGCTGGCCGCCTTCCTCGGACCCAGCCTCAGCAACGCCATGATCGCCATAGGCGTCACCGCCACGCCGGTCTTCATCCGACTGACCCGGGGCCAGACCATCGCGGCCAAGGTCGAGGACTATGTCGAGGCCGCGCGCGCCGTCGGCAACCCGCACTGGCGGATCGCGCTGCGCCACGTACTGCCCAACATCGTACCGCCGCTGCTGGTACAGGCCTCTCTCGCGATCGCCGGCGCGATCATCGCCGAGGCAGCCCTGTCGTTCCTGGGCCTCGGCCAGCAACCGCCGTCCCCTTCGTGGGGCAGCATGCTGAACTCGGCGCAGCGATTCATCGGCCAGGCGCCGTGGATGGCTTTCTGGCCGGGCTTCGCGATCTTCTTCGCGGTCCTGTCGTTCAACCTGCTGGGCGACGGCCTGCGCGATGCACTCGACCCCCGCCACAAATAGCTAGTTGGGCCGCGACGTATCCACGAGCGTGAAGGCCGGGACACCGCTCGTCAGCGTCGTGACCCTCTCCTCGACGAGGAGCTGAGACACGGCCAGGAAGTGCACGAGTTCGCCGTCGCCCAGGCGCTCGGCCTCCTCGATCATCTCCCGCACGCCATGCCACACCCGAAACAACGCCGCCGCACGCTGTTTGTCGGAAAGCGGCGTGCGCCCACGCCGCCGCCGACTATTCGGTTCGACGATGATCTCGAATACATCCGCCATGTTCTACCCGCCTGGCGTTCCGCACGCGGAACGTCGCTCCCTACCCCCCGGTCGATCACCGGCCATCCGTAGCCTACCCGAAAAACGCGGGCTGGCGAGGGAGATCCGGCATGTCGTTCCACCGACCTTCGGTGCGGTCGCCGGCTTCAGGTGCGATGGCCGCCGAGCGGCAGGCCCGACGGATCGAGCTGCGGCTCATTGCGAAGGACAACCTGATCCGGGGCATCGGCCTCCGGCAGCGTCTTTTCGGGGTCGACAGCCCGCACCATCGCCACCATGCGCTTCGGCCCCTTGCCCGCGTCGTCGGCATCGAGGCGACGCCAGCCATGCTTTTCCCAATATTTCACGTCCTGGGGCAGCGCTTGGGTGTAGAGGGTGTTGGCGCCACGGCTTTCCGCGAGCTGGCGGCAGCGCTCGATGAGGAGCTGGCCGATGCCGTTGCCGCGGAAGCGCTGCATCACCGCCAACCGCTCCGGCATGGCGAAGGACTTGAACCAGCGCAGCCGCACTGCGCCCACAGGCTCTTCGCCGAGATAGGCAATGATGTGGGTGGCGCCGAAGTCGTGACCGTCGAACTCCTCCGAGTAAGGGATGTCCTGTTCGCCGATGAAACAGGCGGCACGGACCGCGAAGGCCTGCAGGGAGTCTTCCATCTTCATGGCGAGCTTGATGGTGACGGCCTGGCCGCCAATCGAGTTTGTCGTGGTGTTCATCTGTCTAACTCCGCTCAGTTCGCGCGCCGTTCGGACCAATCCGCATGCGGATTGGACGCTCCCCGTTCCATCGATTCTTCCAGAATGCCCGGCATGTCGAGCTGGTCCTCCGGACGATTCAACACCATCGGATCGGTCGTCACCGTCGGGGCATTCTCGCCGACATCGAGGTCGCAGGCGAACGCGCCGTATTCGTGGTCGGAGAAGTGGAAGACCTTGTCGTCGACCTTGCGGAAGCCATCGCGCTCGAAGATCGGCCACAGACGCCGCTGGCCATGCAGGTAGGCCTTGGGATAGCCCTTCTTGCGGCAGAATTCCTTGGCCCATTGGACGAACGGCAGGAACAGGCCGTACGACCTGTAGCGCTTCAGGATGATGGCCCGCTCCAGCTTCGCGAAGCCCGCGAACCAGCGCACGCGAATGGACGCGGCAGGCTCGCCGTCGACGTAGAGGATGAGATGGCTGGCCGTGTAGTCGTTGCCGTCATACTCCTCCCAATAGGGGCACTGCTGCTCGCCCATGAAGACGGCGGCACGGAGCATGAAGCACTGCATCATTTCGTCGGAAGTCGATGCGAGCTTGATCGTGATCTCGGGCCGGTTGCTCAGGTCCGCGGTCGGTTGTTCGGTCATCTCAGTTCCCCTCAGTCAAAACACCGTTGTCATTCCGAAAGCGTCGGCCACCGGCCGAAACCATGGGAAGATTTTGCGAAATCTGGGCAAGCACGTCGGTCACGACCGGCGGCGTCATGCCCTTGGCGCCCCGCCGGATGGCGGTTGCCGAGACCTGGTCCCGGCGCAGGATGCACCATGGGTAGATCCAGCCGCATTCGTCGGAGATCTGGCGCACGAGCATGCCGCCGAAATCCGTGCCGTGAATCATATGCAGGCGGACGGCGGGGTGGCGCCGCCTGATCTCGGCGATCACGCCCTGGAAGCCTTTGGCGTAGTAGGTCTGGGAATAGACGGCGACCTCCACCTTGTCGGCCATGCCTGCCTCCGCCAGCGCCAGCTCGATCAGCGCCACCCGCGTTTCCGGCGGCAGGAAGACATTTCCCGTCGGGAAATAGTCGACATTGGAATCGGCCTTGTCGGTCTTCTCGTAGATCTGGAAGCCGTCCTTGAGATGGCCCACCCGGATCTCCCCCTTGCGGAAGGCGTCGACGTGCAGCTTGGGGATCAGCACCGGATGGATGATGACCTTGTCCAGTCGACGCTGGTCGATGGCCGCCTGGAGCAAGGCGAGATGGCTGTTGTGGAAGGGATTGTACGTGCCGAAGAACAGACCGATGCCGCCCTTCGGCGCCGCAACCGAGCGAAAATCCGACAACAGGCCGACGACGAACAACGTGCCGCCCAGGCCGACCCCGAGGAACAGGAAGCCCTCGCGGGCGCCGGGCACGCCCGCCGTGCCCAGCGCCGCCAGGGTGACGTTGACCAGGATTCCGACCAGGGTGTTGCGGTTCGCATCGCCAATCCCACGCGCCACGAGATAGCCGCCGAGGTACTGCGTGCCCTGCGACGCCAGTGTCGTGACGAGCGCCGCGCCGGCTATGCCGCCTACGGACGCCATCCCGAGTTGGTTGAGCGCACCCCCCCATAACATCAGCCAGAACATCACCAGGTTGAAAGCCAACTGGGGAATGAACCGCCCAAGCCGGCCGGCCGTGACGAAGCCGAGCTGGTTGTTCGCCCAAAGTTCGGCCTTGTTACTGAGCTTGGCGTAGCTCGGCAGGAATGCCCCGACGAAGATTGACACGCAGATCAGCGTCGGGTTAGCCCAACTGCCGTGCGCGTACGCATAGCTCAAGTATGTTAAAAGTCCGCCAAAGGCCGCCATGCGCGTCGATGGACTGCGCAAATAGCGGCTGAATTTGCCGGCGCGGACCGCGGGCGGCATGGATTTTCCGTCTGAGCCCATGGCGGCCACGGTCAGCACTCCTGTCCTGTTGCGAGCGTCAATCCGGATACATGCAACCGAAAGATTGACTAACGAACACGTGAACGGGAGGTGCGGCGAGGCTCGGGAGGGTCCGAAAGGCCACCTACCCCCCTAGAATAAGACAGAAAACGACAATTCACTGATAATGGTATAGGCTAAGCTATCAGGCTCCCGTCAGGTATGCGTGAGCCACCAACCTTAGTGTATCGATTGTCACTATGCTCACGATCCCTCCCCGCAAGAACAAGGTGCCGAACATTCTCGGCGACTGGGACGACGTTCGTTTCTTCCTTGCGGTTGCAAGAACCGGAAGCTTCAGCGCCGCCGCTACGCAGTTGAACACCAAGCAGACGACCGTGGGTCGCCGCATCCAGGCGCTGGAGCGCCGGTTGGGCGCCAAGCTGTTCGACCGCCACCGCCACGGCATGGAAGTGACACCCGCTGCCCGCGGCGTGCTCGTGCAAGCCGAATCGATGATGTCCAACGCCACGGCGATCGAGCGGCACCTGGCCGGCCTCGACCGCGAGATGGCGGGAATCGTGCGCATCGCCGCTACGGAGGGCATCGCCGCCCATTGGCTGGTGCCACGCCTCGGCGTGCTGCGCCGCACCCATCCCGACATCATCGTGCAGGTGATCGCCGGCGATCAGGTGCTGGACCTGGCCACCCGCCAGGCCGACCTCGCCATCCGCTTCTTCCGTCCGACATCGAACCAGCTGGTCGCGGCACGTGTCGGCCAGGTCAATATGTCGATTTTCGCCGCGCCTTCGTACATCGAGCAGTACGGACTGCCGCAGAAGCTCGACGACATGCGTGAACACCATGTCGTCGACCACACCACCCTGCACAGCCTGCCGGCCATGAAGCCGTGGAGCGAAGTGGTCGAGCGCAGCACCTCGGTGGTCCTGCGCACCAACTCCTCCTACGCCGCCATGGAAGCGGTGCGGACCGGCTACGGCATCTCGGTGTTCCCCGACTACATCGCCAAGTCATCCAACCTGGTGGCGGCACCGATCAACCTCAATATCGTCCGCGACATCTGGCTGGTCAGTCACGAGGAAACCAACAAGGGCGCGCGCATCCGCACCGTGATCGACTATGTGCGCGACCAGTTCCGCCAGGACGAACGCGAATGGTTTTCGACAACGCCGCGCAGCAGCCGCTCGATGGCAGCTGCTTAGGGGCCGCTGCTTAGGGGCGGCAGCCTAGAGGGCGGCTTTAAGCCTTTTGCAGATCGTCTCGATCTCGGCCTTGTCGCCGGGCGTGTATTTCCAGTTGAGTGTGACGCTGTCGCCCGGATAGCGCGGCAGGACGTGGATATGGAGATGGGGCACACTCTGCCCTGCGCCTTCGCCGTTGGCCTGCAGCAGGTTCACGCCGCTCGGCTTCAATTCGGCCATCGCAGCCTTTGCCACCCGCTGCGCAGTCTTCGCGACGGCGGCCAGCACGTCGGCCGGGATGACGTCTACGGTCGGCCAGTGGCCCTTGGCGACAGCCAGCGCATGCCCGGGATTGACCGGGTTGATGTCCATGAAGGCGATGGTCGCGTCATCCTCGAGCAGCTTGAAGCAGGGCAGGAGGCCCGCGACGATCTTGCAGAAGATGCAGTTTCCGTCGGTCGGGTGGGTCATCACGATCTCTCCAAAGCAATGCCCAGGGCACGCAGCCGCTGGAAGGGCTGCGCGCCGGGCGCCAGCGTCAGATCCAAACCCAGCCGACCCAGCCTGGCAATGCCGTCGCGGCCGAAGCGGTCACGCAGCGACTGGACGACCCAGCCTTCGCTCTGGCGATGACGCGCCACCGCCAACCCACCCTCGCCTGCCAGAAAATCCCTGTGCGCCTCGAGCGCCGCCACCAGCCCATCCACCCCCGCGCCGCTGCGCGAGGAAGCGGCCAGCACCTTCACCATCCAGTCGCCGGCATCCCCCGCGGTCGAGAGCGACAACGCCCCCGCCACGTCGGCGCGTGCCCGTTCGGCCGCGGCGCCCATGTCGGCCTTGGTGACGACGATCAGATGCGGGATCTCGACGATGCCCGCCTTCATGAACTGCAGCGAATCGCCCGAACCGGGCTGGACGCAGAAGACGACCGTGTCTGCAACGCCCGCCACGTCCGTCTCGGACTGGCCCACTCCCACCGTCTCGATCAGCACGCGGTCGAACAGCGCGCGCATGACGACCATGGCCGCCAGCGTCTGGTCCGCCAGCCCGCCGAGGCGGTCCCGGGCAGCCATCGAGCGCACGAAGCTGCCCTCGTCCGACCCGTCATGGACGATACGCACGCGGTCGCCCAGCAGCGCGCCGCCGCTGGCCCGGGACGAGGGGTCGACGGCGATCACGCCGACGGTCTGGCCCGTTCGCCGCCATGCCGCGACCAAGGCTGCACAAAGCGAGGATTTGCCGACACCGGGCGGGCCGGTGACGCCCACGACATGCGCCTGCGGTTCGCGCCATGCCGCATCGAGCAGCGCCTGGGATGCTTCGCTTTCCGGATCGCGTTCCAGGCGGGCAAGTGCGGCCGCCAGCGCCCGCTTGCCCTCCGTCCGGAGCGCCGTCAGCGTCATTCGGTCTTGAGCGGACCGCCCAAGGCCGCCTGCGCCGCGGCCAGCCGCGCGATGGGCACGCGGTACGGCGAACACGACACGTAGTCGAGACCGGCCTTGTGACAGAAAAACACCGAGGCCGGATCGCCGCCGTGCTCGCCGCAGATGCCGAGCTTCAGGCTGCTGCGCACCTTGCGGCCGCGCTCCGTCGCGATCTCGATCAGCTCGCCCACACCCTCGATATCGAGCGAGGCGAACGGATCGTGCTCGAAAATCCCGCGCTGCTGGTACTTCTCCAGAAACGAGGCCGAGTCGTCGCGGCTGAGGCCAAAGGTGGTCTGCGTCAGGTCGTTGGTGCCGAAGGAGAAGAATTCCGCGGACTGCGCAATGTCACCGGCGCGCAGTGCCGCGCGCGGCAGTTCGATCATCGTGCCGACGAGGTATTCGAGAGTCTCGTCCGCCGACTGGCTCACTTCCTCGGCGACCTGGTCGATCACGACCTTCATCAGGTCGAATTCCTTCTTGGTCGCCACGAGGGGTATCATGATCTCCGGCACGACCGTCTTGCCGGCCTTCTTCTGGACTTCCGCCACGGCCTCGAAGATGGCGCGGGCCTGCATCTCGTAGATCTCCGGGTAGGAGATGCCGAGACGCACGCCGCGATGGCCGAGCATGGGATTGAACTCATGCAGCTTGTTGGCGCGCTCCTCGATCTCTTTCACGTCGACGCCGAGGTCCCTGGCCACGACCTCCATCTCTTCCGGCGTCTTGGGCAGGAACTCGTGCAGCGGCGGATCGAGCAGGCGGATCGTGACAGGCAGGCCCGCCATGATCTCGAACAGCTCGACGAAGTCCTGGCGCTGCATCGGCTGGATCTTTGCCAGTGCGACACGCCGGCTCTTCTCGTCATCGGCCAGGATCATCTGGCGTACCGCCACGATGCGATCGCCTTCGAAGAACATGTGCTCGGTGCGGCAGAGACCGATGCCCTCGGCGCCGAACTTGCGCGCCTGGGCCGCGTCGGCCGGCGTCTCGGCATTGGTGCGGATGCCCAGCTTGCGGAACTCGTCGGCCCACTCCATCAGCTGGGAGAAGTCCCCGCTCAGCTCGGGCTGCACGGTCGGAACGACGCCAAGGATGATCTCGCCGGTGCTGCCGTCGAGCGTGATGGTGTCGCCGGTCTTCACCACCGTGCCGCGCACGCTGAGCGTCCTGGCCTTGCCGTCGATGCGCACGTCGCCCGCCCCCGCGACGCACGGCTTGCCCATGCCGCGCGCGACCACGGCGGCGTGACTGGTCATGCCGCCTGTCGACGTCAGGATACCCTCCGCGGCGTGCATGCCGTGGATGTCCTCGGGGCTGGTCTCGCGTCGCACCAGGATGACCTTCTCGCCGCCGCGCGCCTGCTTCTCGGCATCGTCGGCGCTGAACACCACCTTGCCCGAGGCCGCACCCGGTGAGGCCGGCAGGCCCTTGGCGATCACCTTGCGGGGCGCTTTCGGGTCGAGCGTCGGATGCAGGAGCTGGTCGAGCGATGCCGGCACGATGCGCGAGACAGCCTCGCGCTTGTCGATCAATCCCTCGTGGACCATGTCGACGGCGATCTTGAGGGCGGCCTTCGCGGTGCGTTTGCCGTTGCGCGTCTGCAGCATGTAGAGCTTGCCGCGCTGGACGGTGAACTCGATGTCCTGCATGTCGCTGTAGTGCTTTTCGAGCCGCTGGCGCACGCTGTCGAGCTGCTTGAAAACTTCCGGCATGACCTCTTCCATGGCCGGCGCATCGGACTTCTGGGCGAGCTTGCCCTGCACGGTGAGGTGCTGCGGCGTGCGGATGCCCGCGACCACGTCCTCGCCCTGCGCGTTCACGAGATACTCGCCGTAGAACAGGTTGGCCCCGGTCGACGGATCGCGCGTGAAGGCGACGCCGGTGGCGCAATCCTCGCCCATGTTGCCGAACACCATGGCCTGAACGTTGACCGCGGTGCCCCAGCTCTCGGGGATCGAATGCAGCCGGCGGTAGGTGATCGCCCGCTGGTTCATCCACGAGTCGAAGACCGCGCCGACGGCGCCCCACAGCTGCTCCCCCGGCTCCTGGGGGAACGGCTTGCCGGTGCGCTTTTCGACCAGCTTCTTGTACTCGGCAACGACGGACCGCCAGTCGGCGGCCTTGAGGTCGGTGTCCATAGTGACGCCGAGATCCTCTTTCTTGATCTCCAGCGCTTCCTCGAAATAGTGATGGCCCACGTCGAGCACCACGTTGGAGTACATCTGGATGAAGCGGCGGTAGCTGTCCCAGGCGAAGCGCTCGTCGCCCGACGACTTGGCGAGACCCACCACCGTCTTGTCGTTGAGACCCAGGTTCAACACCGTATCCATCATGCCCGGCATCGAGGCACGGGCACCCGAGCGGACCGAGACCAGGAGCGGATTGGCCGCGTCGCCGAATTTGATTCCGACGACCTTCTCGATCTCGACGAGTGCCTTCTCAAGTTCGTCCTTCAGTTCGGGCGGATAGGTCTTCTTGTTTTCGTAGAAATAGGTGCAGAGCTCCGTGGAGATGGTGAAACCCGGCGGCACGGGCAGGCCGAGGCTCGACATCTCGGCCAGGTTGGCGCCCTTGCCGCCCAGCAGATTGCGCATGTCGGCGCGGCCCTCGGCCTTGCCGTCCCCGAAACTGTAGACCCACTTGGCCATTCTTAGCCCTCGATCTTCGAAAAATCGGCCACCGCATCCATGGTGGCGCGAATCTGGTTGAGCAGTTTTAGCCTGTTCAGGCGAACCTCCGGCCTGTCCGTCACGTTGATCGTGACCTTGTCGAACAGGGCGTCGATCGGCCCGCGCAGGCCCGCGAACGCAGCCATGGCTCCCGCGAAATCCTCGGCGGCGAGCGCCGGCTTCACCGCGCGCGCAACCTGGTCCAAGGCGGAAGCAACGGTTTTCTCCTCATCTTGTTCCAGGAGAGCGGCGTCGGGCGCACCGGCGATCTTCGCCGCCAGCCCCTTGTCCTTCTTCTCCTCGGCGCGAACGATGTTGGCGGCGCGGCCATAGGCCGTCAGCAGGTTCCTCCCCGCCTCGGTCCCGAGGAAAGCCTGCAGCACCTCGACCCGCGCCAGCAGCCGGACCAGATCGTCCTCGCCGCCCAGCGACACGACGGCGTCGACCACGTCGTGGCGCACGCCCTTCTCGCGCATCTGGACCTTGAGACGCTCGGCGAAGAAGGCGAGCAGGTCGTCGGCCTTGACGAACGGCTTGAGCGGCAGCCGAAGCTTGTTCTCGACCACGATCCGGATGACGCCGAGCGCCGCGCGGCGCAGCGCGAAGGGGTCGCGCGAGCCGGTCGGCTTCTCGCCGATCGCCCAGAAGGAGGTCAGGGCGTCGAGTTTGTCGGCCAATGCGACGGCGATCGACACCGGTGCCGTCGGGCAGCGGTCGTTGGGACCGGCCGGCGCATAGTGATCGCCGATCGCGTCGGCGACGGACGCCGGCAGCTTCTCGCCCAGCGCATAGTAGCGGCCCATTACGCCCTGCAGCTCGGGGAACTCGCCCACCATGCCGGTGACGAGATCGGCCTTGCAGAGACGCGCCGCCTGCTCGACCTCGGCCCGATCGGCGCCGGGAACATCCCTTGCGATCTCGCCGGCCAGCGTCACGACGCGCTCGACGCGCTCGGCCTGGGTGCCGAGCCTGGCGTGGAACACGATCTGCCTGAGGGCCGGCAACCGGCTTTCCAGGGTCGTCTTGCGGTCCTGCTCCCAGAAGAACTTGGCATCGGCCAGGCGGCCGCGGAGCACGCGCTCGTTGCCGGCGACGATCGTCTTGCCGCCGTCGCGCGCCGCGTTGTTCGCCACCACGACAAAGCGGTTGGCCAGCGTACCGTCGGCCTTGGCCGTCGTGAAAAAGCGCAGATGCACCTTCATCGAAACGACCAGCACTTCCGGCGGCACGTCCATGAACTGGGCATCGATGGCGCCGAGCATCGGTACGGGCCATTCGGTCAGGCCGGCCACTTCCTCGAGCAGGCCTTCGTCCTCGTTCAGACTGACCTGCGCCTCGGTGCAAAGCCTGCGCGCGCCCTCGAGGATGATCGCCTTGCGCTCTGCGGCATCGAGAATGACATGCGCTGCGCGGAGCTTTGCCGTGTAGTCGGCTAAGTTCGCGACCTCGAATGTGCCCGTCGACAGGAAGCGATGGCCGCGCGTCGTGGCGCCGAATGCGATCGGTGCCATCTGGCCACCCGGTGCAACCTCGCCTTTCAGCGCCTGGCCGTCGAACAGCGCGACGATCGACTGAAGCGGTCGCACCCACTGCAGGGTGCTGCTTCCCCATTTCATCGACTTGGGCCAGGGCAGCGCCTTCATCGCGGCATCGATTACCGCCGGCAGCGCATCGGCCGTCGGCCCCCCCTTCTTCGTGACCACGGCGAACCAGAACTCGCCCTTGCCGGTGTCGCGCTTCTCGGCCTGATCCAGCGAGGCCAGCCCCGCGCCCTTCAGGAAGCCCTGCATCGCCTGGTCGGGCGCACCGACGCGCGGACCGCGTCGTTCCTCGCTGACATCGTCGCGAATCGCCGGGATGCCTTCGACCACCAGCGCCAGGCGCCGTGGCGTCGCAAAGGCCTGCGCCTGTTCGAAGCCGATCCCGGCGCCCTTCAGCCCGTCGCAGATCAATCGCTTGAAATCCTCGGCCGCCCGCGTCTGCATGCGCGCCGGAATCTCCTCGGACAGGAGTTCGAGAAGCAGCTCGGCCATCAGTTTCTTCCCCATTCAAATGGGGAGGCGTCGGCGTCATACGCCGACGGAGAGGTCAGGTGCGCCGCGCCGAAGAGGATGACCCGTCCGGCCCTGCGGGCCGCCTCCCCATTTGAATGGGGAGGAGAAGCGAAGAACGCCCTATCGGTCATCACGCCGCTACCTTCTGCGTCGCCAGCCAGGCCTCGCAACAGGCCTTGGCCAGTTCGCGCACGCGCAGGATGTAGCTCTGGCGCTCCGCTACGCTGATCACGCCGCGGGCGTCGAGCAGGTTGAAGGCGTGAGATGCCTTGATGCACTGCTCGTAGGCCGGCAGCGGCAATTTCTTCTCGATCAGCCGGCCGCTTTCCTTCTCTGCGTCGGCGAAGTGGCGGAACAGCATCTCGGTGTCGGCGTGTTCGAAGTTGTAAGCGGATTGTTCCCGCTCGTTCTGCAGGAACACATCGCCATAAGTCAGCGGCACCTCGGAGTCGGCGCGATTGTACGGCAGGTCGTAGACCGACTTCTTGTCGAACAGGTACATGGCCAGCCGCTCGAGCCCGTAGGTGATCTCGCCGGCCACCAGATCGACCTCGATACCGCCCACCTGCTGGAAATAGGTGAACTGCGTGATCTCCATGCCGTCGCACCAGACTTCCCAGCCCAGCCCCCAGGCGCCCAGGGTCGGGCTTTCCCAGTCGTCCTCGACGAAGCGGATGTCGTGCAGCGTCGTGTCGATGCCGATGGCCTGGAGCGAGCCCAGGTAGCGTTCGAGGATGTCGGGCGGCGACGGCTTCAGGATCGCCTGGAACTGATAGTAATGCTGCAGCCGCATCGGGTTCTCGCCGTAGCGGCCGTCGCCCGGCCGCCGCGACGGCTGGACGTAGGCCGCGTACCAGGGCTTCGGTCCGAGCGCCCGCAGCGTCGTGGCCGTGTGGAAGGTACCGGCGCCCATCTCCATGTCGAAGGGCTGGAGGATCAGGCAGCCCTGGGCCGCCCAGTAGTCCTGCAGGGTCAGGATGAGTTCTTGAAAGCACGTCGGCTTCCCGCGCGCTGCTGAGGGGTTCGACACCGGTATTCCCCGAAGCTCTAAAGGCCTTTTATTTCCGCAACTTATGGCCGTTTTTGCGGTGCGGCAAAATAGGTTCCGCCCCCCACCCGGTCAAGGCTGGTGGTGCACTGCGGCCCTATGGCCGTGGACGACCGCACTGGCCGCATTTTTCGGCAGTGGTCGGAATGTAGGCACCACAACCCGCGCACTGGACGGTATCCTCAATGACCGCCGGCTTGCGCGGCGGTGCAGCCGGCGGCGGCGGCGCTGCCCGCCGCGCAGGGGTCGGAGGCGCCGGCGGCCGCTGAGGCAGGTCGGCATTGCCCGTGAATCGGTCGAAAAGACCCTTCCAGTACCGGAAACTCCTGTACACGCCGTAAATGGCCAGGCCGAACAGCGCGATCTTGAGCAGGAATCCCATGCGGCCTTTTGCGGTTCCTGCACAATCCGGTCAAGCGGGCTATAGGTAGACCATGAATGGAACGGAGGATCGGCCGCTCGACCTGTTCGTGGTCGGCGGCGGCATCAATGGCGCGGGAATCGCCTGCGACGCGGCGGGGCGCGCGCTCACAGTTGGCCTTTGCGAAATGAACGATTTCGCCAGCGCCACCTCCTCGAAGTCGACCAAGCTGATCCATGGCGGCCTGCGATACCTGGAAACCTACGAGTTCCGCCTGGTCCGAGAGGCGCTACAGGAACGCGAGGTGCTGCTGGCCAAGGCGCCGCATCTGTCCTGGCCCCTGCGTTTCGTGCTGCCGCATGAGCCGCACCTGCGGCCGCGCTGGATGCTGCGGCTCGGCCTCTGGCTTTATGACCATCTCGACTGGCACATGACCCTGCCCAAGTCGATCCCGGTCGAATTGCCGGGATCGAAGTTCGGCGTCGGCCTCAAGCCCAGCTTCGAGAAGGGCTTCGTCTATTCCGACGCATGGGTCGACGATGCGCGCCTGGTGATCTCCAATCTGAAGTCGGCGCGCGAGATGGGGGCCAGGATCTATGCCCGCCACCGCTGCGTCTCGGCCCGCCGCAGCGACGACGGCAAGCTCTGGCACATCGAACTCGAAGGCCCGGGCGGCACGCCCGTGCACCTGAAGGCGCGCGGGCTGGTGAATGCCGCTGGCCCCTGGGTGAAGCATTTTCTCGATGAGCAGACCCAGGTCAGGACGCCCAAGCGCGTGCGACTGGTGAAGGGCAGCCACATCATCGTGCCGCGCCTCTATGACGGCGACCACGCCTTCATCCTGCAGAACAGCGACAAGCGCATCGTGTTCGTCATTCCCTACGAGCGCGCCTTCTCGCTGATCGGCACCACCGATATTGCAGTCGAGGAGGGCGAAAATCCGGTCTGCTCGCCCGAGGAGATCGCCTATCTCTGCGATATCGCCGGCCGCTACATGGCCAAGCCCGTTCGGCCGGAGGACGTCGTCTGGACCTATTCCGGCGTCCGCCCGCTGTTCGACGATGGCGACGACAACCCCTCGAAGGTGACGCGCGACTACCATCTTGAACTTGACGGCATCCCTCGGGAAAAAGCGCCGATCCTGTCGGTGTTCGGCGGCAAGATCACGACCTACCGCCGGCTTGCCGAGCACGCGCTGCGGGATCTGGAGCCCTACTTCCCGCGCATGGGCGGACCCTGGACCGACAGCCGCGCCGTCTACGACGGTGAGATGGCCGATGCCTCGAGCTTCGAGGAGGCCTTCGACCAGTTCGTCGATGGGGCTGCCTTCACCAAGCCCGGTCTGCCGAAGGACCTCGTCCGCATCCTGGCCCGCCGGCACGGTTCGGGGCTGGACGACCTCCTGGAGGACGTGAAGACCGTCGCCGATCTCGGGCGCCATTTCGGCGGTTCGCTCTACGAGGTCGAGGTTCGCCATCTGGTGCGAGACGAGTGGGCCGTCGACGCCGAGGACGTTCTGTGGCGGCGGACCAAGGAGGGCCTGCACATGTCGGCCGGAGAACGCGAAGCGTTCGCGCGCTGGCTGGAAGAGCAGCGGCTCAACTTTACATAACTTAACCTCCGGCCCGGGCACGCTCGGCGTTTTCGATCCGTACGTCAGGAACCACCCCTTCTCCAGCGAGGTTCCCGATGTCGATCCGCTCCATGCTCCTGCCCACCGCCCTCGTCCTGGCGGCCGGCTTTGCCTTTGCGACGCCTGCATCTGCCTTCGATCTCCTGGAAGGCAAGGACCTGATCGAGCTGGCGCAGGCCACGCCGGCCGGCCCCCGCGGCGAGCGGGCCCATGGCGCCGAGCGTGGCGAACGCGCCGAGCGCCACTTCTCGCCCAGGTCGATGTGCCTCGACATGGCCGCCCGCCGAATCGGCGACCGCGCCTACATCAAGGCCCGGCTCGAGCTGAAGCCCGAGCAGGTGACGGCCTGGAACGCCTTCGAGAAGGCGGCCGACGAGGCCAGCGCCAAGTCGATGGCCCGCTGCCAGACGCTGCCGACCGAGATGAAGGAGCGTCCGGCCTACCTCGAGCGTCTCACGATGGAGGAGGACATGATGAAGGCCCGCATCGCCACGATCGAGGCGGTGAAGCCGTCGCTGACCGCGCTGGTCGGCGTCCTGACGGCCGACCAGAAGGCCATCCTCGACCGTCCGCGCGTCGGCCCTGGCCATCATGGAGCCGCTGCGATGGGCCGCCCCGGCCCGCGCTGACCTCTACCAGTCGCTGTGGCGGACGATCTTCATAAGGTCGTCCGCCATGGTGAGCGCAGTGAGAACGCCGGTCTTGGGATTGTCCGGCATGGCGCGCCCCAGACGCTCGAGCTTCAGCTCTCCCGAATCGGAGACGACCTCCAGCTTGCTGGCATTGGTGCCGGGGGGCAGGGTCGGATCGGCCACCAGCTCGATCTCCGTCCGGTCGAGGCCGGCGCCGCACAGCGCCACGGTCACCGCCAGATTGGCATTCTTCGGGTAGAGCCGGCCGGCATCGGCGGGGGAGCCGCGGAAGATCACGGTCGGCTCCTTGATCGACGGCAGGTCGAATTCGGTCTCGGCCGGCGTGCCGGTCCAGGCATGCGGCGGCTTTATCGAGATGTATTTCACGCGCTCCAGCGTCCCCAGCCGCATGGCGAGCAGCCCATCGAGGCCAGCGATGGCGCCGGCCGGCAGGCGCAGGCGCGACCCGCCCTTCTCCGCCGCCTTCAGATGCTTCTTCCACAGCACCGGGTCGCCATAGGCGCCGGTCGCGATCACCATGAAGTCGAAGCCCTTCTTCAGGATGGTTTCGCCCCAGTCGCGCACCGCCTGCTGGCTCGCCGCCTCGACCACGACGTCGGGCTTCAGTTTCAGCAGCGCCTTCAGCTCATCGACGACCGCGACCTTCTTGCTGAGCTTCTTCTGAGTGGCCGCGACACGGCCCTTCCGCACCAGAACGCCCACGATATCGATGGGCGGCTTCTTCTCGCGGAACACGTCGAACAGCATCTGGCTGATGGCGCCATAGCCGATCAGCGCGATTTTGAGCCGCTTTTGCTTCGCCATTTGTCCCCCCGCGAGCCGGAATTCCAGGCGACTATAGCGGTCGGGCGCGGCCCTTGCGACCGCAGGGGGTGGCGGCTATAACCCCGGCCTCGTCGCGGGCCGGAGTCCGTAAACCTGACGGAGCGTAGCTCAGCCTGGTAGAGCACTAGCTTCGGGAGCTAGGGGCCGGAGGTTCGAATCCTCTCGCTCCGACCAATCGGCGAGACGAACGGCGCGCAGCAATGCGCGCCGTTTTCGTTTCACAGAGGTATTGGCGCACCCGTCTTTCGGGACAGCCATTGAGCGCCCGCTATCGGAGTGAACCAGCCATGGGCCCACCCCGATCCCACGATGCAGAAAGCGCTCCGGTTCTCGCCCGGTTACATCTTCGGCAGAATCGCGATGTCTTTGACGACGCCGCCCAGTCCCTCGATCTTCGCCAATTGCGTGGCCTTGCCGGTCGCCAGGTCGATTGACCAGAGCTGGTCGCCGGTCATGGCCCAGCCCTCGTTCTTCGTACCGTCCGACCAGATGTCGAAAGCGATGACGTCGACCTTGGGACCAAGCGTGCCGACCGTATTGAGGACGCCGTCGTTCGGCGGCGCCTGCTTGACCAGCGCGCCGGTCGTGGTGTCGACGTTAAGGAGCGTGGTCTCCTTCGTCCCCTTGACCGAGTTGGTGTAGGCGCCCGCCATCACCTTCGGCGCCTTGCCCTTGTTGGCATCGCCGTCGGCGTACTTCAGGCTGCCATCTTTGACGACCTTGCCGTCGTCGACATTGACGCGAAGGCTGGTGCCGTCGCTGCCAATGACGCGCAGCCGATCGGCGACCGGGTTGAAGTCCACCGTCGCGGAGGCGCCGGCCGGCAGCATGGTCTCGAGCTTCGACTTCCGGGTGGCCTTGCCGTCCATGGCGATGGTGTAGAGCGTGCCGTCCACCGCCAGTCCGTAGAGCATACCATCGGCCGGCCGCACATCGATACCGACCAGGGCGCCTTCGACGCCGGCAACCTTCATCTTCTTCGTCATTTTCTTGGCAGAGGTATCGACGATGGCGATGGTGTCATTGCCGATCAGAGCAGCAACGTCCGCGGCCTGCGCAGTGCCTGCCAGCGTCACCAGGGCCGTCGAAGCGGCGAGGAATGCCTTCACTGTCATTGGGGTCTCTCCAGCTTGTTGCAGACCCATGAGCGGGTCATGCAGCGGATACCGGCCGTAGCGATCATTTGGATGCAGCGAAGGAAAAGAAATCCTCGATGATCGACCGATGCATCCAATTGCCGGTTTTCCGGGGTACTGTTACGGAGGTCTTTCAACAACGGTGCTGACCGATCGGCACGGGAAAAACAGGGCGAGGAGAGCAAGCACAGATGCCGGCTGATTCGTCCTCCGATCACTCCGCGCTCGAATCGGAAGTTTCGGCAGCGATCGTCCGCTGCGCGGCCGGCGAGAAGTCGGCGTTGCGTCTCATCTACGATCTCGAAGCTGCTCGCATGGTGGGCGTGGCGATACGCATCCTGCGCCGCCGCGATCTCGCTGAGGAGGCAACGCACGACGCTTTCATGCGCATCTGGCGCAGCGCCCGCAGCTTCGACCCCTCGCGCGGTTCCGCCCGCGCCTGGATCTACACGATCGTGCGGAACCAGGCGTTGACGATCCTGCGCGACGAACGGCGCTTCGGCCCCGACGAGGCGGCAAGCAGTGAATTGCCCGAGCCCAATTCGGCACTGTCGCGGCTGCCCGAGTCCAGCGCCCTGCGGCACTGCCTGCAGCAGCTCGACACGGGCCGCCGCAATGCCATCGTGCTGGCCTATGTACACGGCTTCAGTCACGGCGAGTTGGCGGGGCGCCTCGGCGTGCCGCTGGGCACCGTCAAGAGCTGGATACGCCGCGGCCTGGTTTCCCTGCAGGAGTGCATGGGATGACGCCCGATCGCGACGATCGAATCCACGCCGCCGAATTCGTTCTGGGCCTGCTGGGAGACGAAGCGCGCGCGGCTGCGGAGCGCCGTCTCTCATCCGACCCGGCCTTCGCCCGCGAGGTCGCCTCCTGGCAGAAGCATTTCGCCGTCTTCGATGACACCGCGGACGAGGTCGTGCCGGCCGATGACCTGTGGCGCAAGATCGAGGCGGGCATGGCTGCAGCGGTTCCCGCCTCATCGGTCTCGCCGCCCAGCATGCTGCGCCGGCTTTGGAACAGCCTGGGCGCGCTCCGGATCGCCGCGCTGTCCGGGACAGCAGCTGCGTTCGCCTTCGCGACAGTGGCCGCGGTGACCGTCCGTCACGCGCAGGAGGTTGCGGCCCGCAAGCCGGTCTATGTCGCCATCCTGATCGACGATGCGACGCGGCAGGCCGGCGCCATCGTGAACGCATTCGCCGACGGGCGGGTCGAGATGATCCCCCTGGTCGACATGACCGTGCCGGCGGGGCGCTCGTTGCAGGTCTGGACCCTCTGGAACCGCGAGGTCGGCCCGCGATCGGTCGGCCTGCTCGACCGGGCCCGCGCGACGCCTCTCGATCTCGAACGCCTGCCGACCACGGCAGCCGACCAACTCTTCGAAATCACGCTGGAACCGTCCGGCGGCTCGCCGACCGGTCGTCCGACCGGCCCGATCCTCTACAAGGGCACGACGGCCCGCACGCTGTAGCCGGCCTCAGCCGACCAGCGGGAAGTGACAGGCGACCTCGCGGCCCGGTGCGATCTGGCGCAACGGCGGCACCTCGTCCGAGCAACGCGGCTGGGCATGCGGGCAGCGCGTGCGGAAACGGCAGCCCGAGGGCGGATCGAGCGGCGATGGCGGGTCGCCGGGCTTCAGTTTTGTGTCTCCCAGAGGCACGTCCGGATCGGGCACCGGGATCGCGGCCATGAGTGCGGCCGTGTAGGGATGCGCCGGCGTGGCGAACAGCGAGGCCGAGTCGGCCACCTCGCACAGCCGGCCGAGATACATGACCGCGACCCGGTCCGACACCGACTTCACCACCGCGAGATCATGCGCGATGAAGAGCAGCGTGAGACCGAACCGCGCCTTCATGTCCTCCAGCAGGTTGAGGATCTGCGCCCGGATCGAGACGTCGAGTGCCGAGACCGGTTCGTCGCAGACGATCAGGCTGGGTTCGAGCACGAGCGCGCGCGCGATCGCGATGCGCTGGCACTGGCCGCCGGAGAATTCGTGCGGCCGCCGGTTCCACACGAGGTCGGGATCGAGGCCGACCGCCTCCATGACGGCGCGGACTCGGCGGGTCCGCTCGGCGGCATCGGAGACGCCCGACACGACCAGCGGCTCGGCAATGATCTCGGCGACCTTGCGGCGCGGATTGAGCGAGGCGATCGGATCCTGGAAGATCATCTGAAGACGCGGGCGCATGGCCCGCAGCGCCTGCCCGCGCATCTTCGTGAGGTCCTGACCGTCGAACAGCACGGCGCCGGCCTTGGGCGGCGGCAACTGAAGCAGCGCGCGTGCCAGCGAGGATTTGCCCGAGCCCGATTCGCCGACCAGGCCCAGCGTCTCGCCCTCCTTCACCGAGAGCGTGACGTCGCTCACGGCATGGACGTGGCGGCCGCCGCCCACTGGGTATTCGACCACGAGACCCTGGATGGCCAGGAGATCGCTCATGCGCCCTCTCCCCACTCAACGCCCCTGGGATGGAAGCAGGCATAGCCGCGTGCGCCATCCATCGTCAGCATCGGCTGCGCGTCATCGCACTGCTCGGTGCGATAGAGGCAGCGCGGTGCGAACGAGCAGCCACCGCTGCGCCGCGCCAGGTCGGGCGGGCGGCCGGGAATGGCGCTGAGCCGTGTGTGTGTGGGATCGGAGAGACGCGGCAGCGAGCGCAGCAGTGCCTCGGTGTAGGGCATGCGCGGCGACCGGAAGATGTCGCGCGTCGCCGCCGTTTCCACCGCGCGGCCGGCATACATCACCATGATGTCGTCGGCCCGGCCGGCCGCCACGCCGAGATCGTGGGTGATCAGGATCATCGCCATGCCGCGCTGGCGCTGCTCGCCCTGCAGCAGGTCGAGAATCTGGCGTTGCACGGTGACGTCGAGCGCCGTGGTCGGCTCGTCGGCGATCAGGAGCTTGGGCGCGCAGGCGATGGCGATGGCGATGGCCACGCGCTGGCGCATGCCGCCCGACAGCTCATGCGGATACTGCATCGCGCGGCGCTCGGCCTCGGGGATGCCGACCTCGCCCAACAGCTCGACGGCACGACGGGCGGCGGCCTTGGAATCCAGCCCGCGGTTCAGGCGCAGCCCCTCGCCGATCTGGCGGCCGATCTTCATCACCGGATTGAGCGACGTCATCGGATCCTGAAACACGATGCCGATCTCGCTGCCCAGCACGCTGCGAAACTCCCGGGGCGACAGGCCGCGAAGGTCGCGCCCCTCGAAAAGAACCTGACCCGCAACTCCGGCACCCGAGCTTGCACTCACCAGGCCGATCAGCGAGCGCACCAGCACCGACTTGCCCGATCCGGATTCACCCACGATGCCCAGCGTCCGGCCCTCGTGCAGGTCGAACGACACGCCATCGACGGCGCGCAAGGGCCCGCGCGCGGTGGAGAAACTCACCTGGGCGTCGCGCACCGACAGGAGTGGCTCCCGGGCCATCGGCTGGCCGCTCACAGCGCCGACCTGCGCGGATCGACCATGTTTCGCACCATGTCCCCCAGGAAATTGAGCGACAGCACGGTGGCGAACATCACGGCCGCGGGGATCAGCGCGGTGTGCGGCGCCACGTCGAGCGCCTCGCGCCCGTCGGCGATCATGCCGCCCCAGCTCGGCTGCGGTGCCGGGATGCCGAGCCCCAGGAAGGAGAGCGCGCCTTCGGCCACGATGATCACGCTGATCGCCACCAGCCAGAAGGCGAACATGGGCGGCAGCAGGTTGGGCAGGATCTCGCGCGTCAGGATGCGCCAGTTGCTGGCACCGATGGTACGGGCGGCCAGCACGAAGTCGCGGTTGGCCCAGGCCAGGGTGTTGGCGCGCGACACCCGCGCCGCGGCGGGGATCGACAGGATGCCGAGCGCGAGGGTGACGTTGAACAGGCTCTGTCCGAGATAGGCCGTGAAGGTGAGGGCCAGTACCAGCGACGGGAAGGCCAGCAGGATATCGATGAAGCCGACCGCCAGCAGGTCGACCTTGCCGCGGAAATAGCCCGCGCTCATGCCGATCGCGCCCCCGATCAGGAAGCCGAGAAACGGCGCGCAGATGCCGACGATCAGCGAGGTGCGGGCGCCGTAGATCACGCGCGAGAGCATGTCCCGCCCGAGATTGTCGGTGCCCAGCAGGTATTCGGCCGACGGCGGTTTGCGGCGCAGGATCAGTTCCTGCGCCGACGGATCGGGCAGCCCGATCCAGTCGGCCGTGATCGCCAGGAAGACCACGAGCAGAATCCAGCCCAACGGCAAAGCGAGCGCCCAATGCCAGCGGCGCCGAGGCCGGGTGGCGGCGACGACCGCGCTCTTAGCTGCGGAAGCGGACATGACGCACCCTCGGGTCGAGCACGGCGTAGAGCATGTCGACCAGGAAGTTGATGACCACGAAGCCCACCGCGATGAACGACACCGCGCCCTGCACGAGGATCAGGTCGCGGTTGAAGATGCCGCCCAGCAGCAGGCGGCCGACCCCAGGCAAGGCGAAGATCTGTTCGACGATCACAGCGCCGCCGATCAGCCCGCCGATGTTGAGGCCCAGGATGGTGATCAGCGTGAACGACGAGGGGCGCAACGCATGCTGCAGCAGGACCCGCCACGGCGGCAGGCCCTTGGCGCGGGCCAGCAGGATGAAATCCTCCTTGAGCGTGGTCAGCAGGTCCGAGCGCAGTACGCGCATCAGCACCGTCCACTCGATCAGGCCCAGCGTCAGCGACGGCAGGATCATCGATTCGAAGTTGTTCCACAGGCCTTCGGACATCGGCGTGAAGCCGGTTGCCGGCAGCAGGTCGAAGGTCACCGAGAAGAGATAGATCAGCACGATGCCCAGCATGAAATTGGGCATCGCCAGGAAACCGAAGGCGGCCGAGGCCGAGAGCCGGTCGAACAGCCCGCCCGGCTTGCGCACCGAAAGCAGCGCCACCGGGATCGAGATGCCGAGCGCGATGACCTGCGCCATCACCATGAGCTGCAGCGACACCGGCAGCCGGTCCAGGATTGCCTGTGCCACCGGCTCTCCGTTGCGATAGGAGCGGCCGAGATCCCCCGACAGGGCCGAGCCCAGCCAGTCCGCGTATCGCACCAGCATCGGCCGATCGAGGCCGAGGTCGGCACGCAGGCCGGCAATGTCCTCCGGCGTGGCGAGCGACCCCAGGATCACGATCGCCACGTCACCCGGCAGGATGTTCACGATGAAGAAGGTGAGCAGGGTCACGCACAACAGCACGACCACCAGTCGCATCACCTGGCGGGCGAGCCACGGCACGGGAGACGCCTACGCTACTGTGGACGCCGACGCCGCTACTTGGCGAACCAGGCGCTCTCGACCTGCACGGCCCCGCCACGCAGCCCCGGAATGCCCCGGACGTTGGCGCGGGTGATGGCAAAATCGGTATTGCTCCCGCTCCAAAGCCACACCGCATCGTCGTTCAGGATCTTGATCAGCTCGCAGTAGGCGGCCTTGCGCTTGTTCTCGTCGAGGCTGGTGCGGCCGACCAGCAGCAACCGGTCGACTTCGGCGTTGTTGTAGCCGGAGAAGTTGATCGGGCTCTTGGAATGGAAGTTGGCGAACATCTGCGGATCGACGTCGGCCAGGTCGATGATGCGCCAGCCGGTGACCTGGAAGTCGCGCGACAAAGCCTCCTTCACGAGCTGGGTCTGGTCGACCGGCTTGATCTCGACGTCGATACCGGCCTTCTTCATGTCGGCCTGAAAGACCTGGGCACCCTCGCGGCCGCGCGGAGTGGCGGTCACCGTCATGGTGAGCTTCACGGGCTTGCCGTAGTCGGCGATCAGCTTGCGCGCGGCTTCCGGATCATATTTCAGCGCCCCATTGTCCTTGCAGTCGATGCCCGAACTCGGGCCATAAGGGTCGTCGTAAACGGGACGAAGGCCCTGGGTCAGCACCGCGGCATTGCCCTTGCGGTTCAACGCCATCGAGACGGCCTGCCGCACACGCTTGTCGTTCAGCGGCTCGCGCTGGGTGTTGAGCGGAATGACCAGCGCACCGCTGCCCACCCAGTTCAGCACGACCAGGTTCTTGTCCTTCTTCGCCTTGACGATGTTCTCGGCGCGATCTTCCCAGATCACCTGGACGTCGCCCTTCACCAAGCTGGCGTAGCGGGCATCCGAATCCGGCAACGGGCGCACGGTCACGCGGTCGAGATAGGGCTTGTCCTTGTCCCAATAGTTGGGGTTGCGCTCGGCAATCAGCCGGTCGGCCGCACGCCATTCCTTGAAGACGAACGGGCCGGTGCCGACGGGACTGCGATTGTAGTCGGCGCCCTTTTCCTGGGCAGCCTTGACCGAAATGATCAGCGTCGTGACGGTGGGCTGTGCCAGCGTCCGGGGAAGCGCCGCGTTGGGGCCGCGCATCTTGAAGACCGCGGTCAGCTCGTCCGGCGCCTCGACCTTCTCGATGGCGAGATAGGCGCGTCCGGCGAAGCGGTTGGCCGGATCGAGCAGCCTGTTGAAATGATCGGCGACCGACTGGGCCGTGAAGGCCGAGCCGTCGTGGAACTTCACGTTTGGCCGGATCTTGGCCGTCCAGACGCTGCCGTCCTCGTTGGGCGTCATCGACAGGGCCAGCGCAGGCACAAGGTTGCCCTTGTCGTCGAGCCGCATCAGCGTTTCGTAGAACAGCGAAGCCGCCGTCACCGTCGAATTGGAGTAGACGCCGGCCCGGATCGGGTCGAAGCCTTCGAAGTCGCTCTCGACCCCGATCGTCAGCGCGCCACCGCGCACGGGCGCCGCGGCCGGCGCCTGCGCGAGCGCTGGTGTTGCAAGACCGACGGCGAGCGCCGCCGCCAGACCAAATCTGCGAGAAAACAGTGCCATCAGGCCCTCCCAGGGATCGCGCCGTTGCCCGGCATCAACTCTATGAGCGGGAGGATAACGCGGCGCTGGCAAACAGCCTAGAGGATTGCGGAGGGCCTGACGCTCTGCATTTTACATGCAGTAGGCTTGGGCCGCGACGACCGCATTCAGGCCCTGCATCTCCTGCGGCGAGAGATTCGACGGATTGAGCAGGTTGCCGGACGCGCTCACCGACTTGTTGGACTTGCGCAGACCGAGGACGGCATTGGCGCGCTGGTCGGCCGGGATGCGCGCGATGATGCACTGGCACATCTTTTCGGAGGCCGTGACCATGCACTCCTGCATGAGTTCGTCGGCGCGGGAGGCGGACGAAAATCCCAGAGTCAGGACGAGGGCGGCAAATCCGGCGGCGATGATACGCATGCAAATCTCCATGGATGGCACATCTTACACCGTCTCTCAGGCCACCAGCCAGTTCCGCGAGAGACCGAACAGACCCGTCATGAACAGGATCGTCAGGGCCACGTTGCGGTAGAGCCGCTCGCTGGCAAGGCCGTGGAACAGCCGGCCGCCCGCCCAGGCCCCCAGCACCATGACCGGGAACAGCACGACGGCGCGGACCAGCGCGTCGGCGCCCGCCACGCCGGTTGCCATCACGATCACGATCAGCAGGAACTGCGTCAGGAAGTAATAGGTGACGATGTTGGCGCGGTTGACCTGCGGCGGATCGTTGCCCGACAGCAGGTAGAGCAGCACCGGCGGTCCGCCGACGCTGGTCGTGGCCATCATCGCGCCCGAGAGGCCGCCCACGATCACCGTCGCCACTGTCGAGCGCCGGCCGGTGTATTTCCAGCCGGTCCACATCAGGAGAACGAAAGCCACGATCACCGCCGACACCGCCGTCACGATCGTGTTCTTGTCGACGCTGGCCAGCAGCCAGACGCCCGCCGGCATGGCCAGGCAGGCCGCGAGGCTCATCGGCGTCAGCAGCTTCCAGTCGGCGTGCCGGCGGACCTGCGGGAAGAGCTGCAGCGACACAACGAGTTCGATGGCGACCACGGTCACCACCATTTCGGCCGAACCGAACAGGATGGCGAAGATCGGCGCCATCAGCATGGCCGAGCCGAAGCCCGCGAAACCCCGCATCAGGCCGGCGATCAGCGTGACGCCGAGCGCGGTCCACAGGCCGGTCTCGGCAAACAGGGATTGGATGTAGTGGATCATGGGCGACGGACTCGAGAAGGAATAAGACGTTCGACGAAGATGATCCGCGGCCCTCGTGGGGCGGCAGATCAGCCAATAACTCGAAGCGTCGTAAGTCGCGTCATGATGGCCGGAGTGTCGGCGAAGGCGAGAGAACCGTCAACATTGCGCCCACACCCTTCTCCTCCCCCGTTTGACGGCAGGGCTATCGCATATGGAATTTTCCGTCGTCTCAGGGCGGGGGTTACCCCGCCCGAACCGGAGCGCCCCTCGAGTACCCGGGCTAAACTCCAAGCGGAGTGGAGCAGCTGTGCTTGACGGGGGAGGAACGCAGGCTGCGTTCAGCGCTTCTCCTGCCCCTCTCCGGTCTTGTCGCGCAGGCGGCGCATGCCGCGCAGCCAGCGGTCGCGATCGAGCTTGCGCGTCATGTATTCCTTCACTTCGGGATGCGGCAGGATCAGGAAGCGCTCCTCGTCCATCGCCTCGATCACCGTCTGTGCCACCGCGTCGGTGTTGATCACGCCGTCGACCGAGGCCGCCGTCGCGCCGGCCATGCGCAGCATGTCGGTATCGACCGCCTGCGGGCAGAGCACCGACACGCGGATGCCGCGATCGCCGTACTGGATCGACAGATGCTCGGCCAGCGCCACGCCCGCCTGCTTGGTGACGCCGTAGGGCGCCGAGCCCATCGATGCCAGCAGCCCGGCAGCGCTCGCGGTATTGAGCAGATAGCCTTCTCCGCGATTCAGCATCTGCGGTATCAGCACTCGCGCGGCATAGACATGCGCCATGACGTGGATCGCCCACGAATCGGCCCAGTCCTTGTCGGTCGCATCCTCGTGGCCGCCGCGGCCGATTCCGGCGTTGGAGAAGAAGATGTCGACCTCGCCGTACTTCTTCTCCGTCTCGGCGATCAAGCGCTTGACCTCGGTCTCCTGGCCGATATCGCCCGCCACCGCCAGTGCGCCGATGTCCCTGGCCACTTTGTCGAGCCGTTCGGCATCCCTGTCGGCCACCACGAGACCCTTGGCACCTTCCTTCACAAAGCGGCGAGCGATCGCCTCGCCGATGCCACCCGCCGCACCGGTGACGACGCAGACCTTGCCCTTGACCTTCATGTCAGCCCCACGATTGTTCGATCAGTTCGATGTACTGCGGCTTGGTCGGCTGGCGCGGCGTCGAGAGATGGCAGTGGTCGCCCATGGCGCCCTCGGCGATCTTCTCGATCGTGTCCTGCGCCAGCCCCGCCGCGCCGAGGCCCTTCGGGATGCCCAGCCGCTCATTGAGCGCCGACACCGCGTTGGCCACGCCCTCGGCGCTGGCCTCGCGGTCGGGCAGACCCATCACCTGCGCCACCCGCTTGAATTTGTCACCGACCGCCGGCTCGTTGAAGCGCAGCACCGCGGGCAAGTAGATGGCGTTCAACGTGCCATGGTGCAGGCGATAGCCCTTGAGACCGCCCGTCGGATGGGAAAGCGCATGCACTGCGCCGAGCCCCTTCTGGAAGACCATGGCGCCTTCCATCGCCGCCACCGCCATGTTGTAGCGCGCCTCGCGGTCCTGCCCGTCCCGGGTCGCGCGCTCGACATACTTCCAGGCCTTCTCCAGCCCATCGAGCGCGATCGAATCGGCCGGCGGGTTGAAGACGTTGGCGAGGTAGCATTCGATATTGTGCGTGAGCGCATCCATGCCGGTGCCGGCCGTGAGATGCGGCGGCAGGCTCATCGTGAGTTCGGGGTCGATCAGCGCCAGGCGGGGAATCAGATACGGGCTGCCGATGGCGAGCTTGCGGCCCGAATCCATGATGATGACGCCGCCGCGGCTGACTTCGCTGCCGGTGCCCGAGGTGGTCGGGATCGCGACCATCGGCGCCACCGCGACCGTGATCTTGCCCGCTCCGCCCTCGACGAACGAATAGGCCTGCAGCGACGGACCGGGATGCGTGGCCATCAGCGCGACGGCCTTGGCGAGATCCATGGGCGAGCCGCCACCGATGGCGATGATGCCGTCGCAGCCCTCGTCCTTGTAGATCTTGAGGGCGTCGCGCATGGCCGCTTCCGTCGGGTTCTCCGGCGTGCCGTCGTAGATCGTGATCGGCATGTTGCCAGGGAGCTGTTCCTTGACCTTGGCCCACAGGCCCGCGGCAATGACGCCCTTGTCGGTGACGATGAGGGGCCGGCGCATGCCCATGAGCTGCAGTTCGGCCTCGAGCAGCTTGAGTGCGCCGAAGTCGAACTGGATACGGGTCAGGTAGGTGATCAGGGCCATCCGCGAATTCCTCTCGATTTTGCGCGGAGGCTACGCGAAAAAACCACCATGAGCGATACTCCTGTCCTGCGGGCCGCGACCGCCGGCGATGCCGCCGCCATCGCCGCCGTGATCGCCGCCTCCTTCGCCCAATATCGCGGCAAGCTCGTGCCGGAGTCCGGCGCCTTCCGCGAGACGGCCGATGGCATTGCCGCCGAAATGACCAAGGGCATCGATGCGATCGTCGCGGAGTGGAACGGCGAGATGCTGGGCTGCGTGCTGATCGAAGAGAGGGAGGGCGATCTCTATTTCGGCCGTCTCTCCGTGCTGCCGTCGGCACGCGGCCTCGGCCTCGGGCGGCTCCTGATCGACGCCGTCGAAGCCGAAGCACGCCGCCGCGGTCTCGCCGGCGTCCGGCTCGGGGTGCGCCTCATCCTGACCGACAACCAGCGCCTGTTCCAGTCGCTGGGCTACCGCGAGACCTCGCGCGAGACCCATCCGGGGTTCAACCATCCGACCTCAATCAACATGCGCAAGCCGCTCGGCTGATCGGCCATCGAGGAATTTTCTCTGCCCGCGTGAGGGCTGCGCGACCGATTGACAGTTGAGCAAGCGAGGCAACGGTCTGCTAATGTGCCCACCATGAGCAACCGCACGCCCCTTACCGGTCCCTCCGTCTGGCATGGCCGGGACATCAGGAATTCCTCACGCTGGGTTCGCGATCTCACGCCCGATGGGGTCGACGAACTCGACGCCGCCCTCAAGGGCCTGCGCGGCATGGAATGGTCGGAGATCACGTCCGGAGATTTCTACCTGCCCTCGCTCGACGAACTGTTCGACGACATCGCCGACGAGCTGGAGAACGGCTCCGGTATCGTCAAACTGCGCGGCCTTCCCGTCGATCGCTACGACGAGGAGGACCTGCGGCGCCTCTACTTCGCCATCGGGACGCATGTCGGCACGCCGGTGTTCCAGAATCGCAGCGGCGAACTGATGCGCGCCATTCGCGACGAGGGCGCCCATGTCGGCCGCACCTACGGCGAGACCAAGGACGAAAAGGGCTCGACCTTCCTCTCCTCCTACGCCCGAACGCTGACCAACGGTGCGTTGCGTTTCCACACCGACCGCACCGACGTGGTCAGCCTGCTCTGCGTGCGCCAGGCGCGCGCCGGCGGGGTCAGCAAGCTCGCCTCGACGCCCGCCATCCACAACGCGATGCTGGAGCGCCGGCCCGACCTGCTCGAACTGCTGTTCCAGGACTACTGGCGCAGCCGCTTCGGCGAGGAAGGCACCCAGAAGGACGGAGAGGCGACGACGCGCGAGACCGCCTATCCCCTGCCGATCTTCGGCCTGCGCGACGGCAAATTCACCTCGCACTATTCGCTGACCTTCATCGAGGCGGCGCAGATGGCGCCCGGCGTGCCGAAGCTGACCGACGCCCAGCGCGAGGCGATCGACGTGCTGATGCAGACCGCCGAGGAACAGTGCTTCGAGATGACGCTGGAGCCCGGCGATCTCCAGCTGATCAACAGCCACGTCACCTATCACGGCCGCACGCCGTTCGAGGACGACGCCGCGAGCGGCTACGACCGTCTGCTGCTGCGCCTCTGGCTCACGATGCGCAACAACCGCCCCCTGCCCAAGGGCCACGAAATCCTGTGGCAGGACATCGAGCCCGGCCGCCCGCGCGGCGGCATCCGCCAAGTCGAACTCTAGCCCGGATATCCAATGGAGTTGAGCAACTCCCGTTGGCTTGCGGATCGGCGCCACCGATGACGCGCGCCGGGAAGCGTATTGAGAATCATCAGGCGCGTGCGGCTTTTCACTCGCTGGTCGATGTCCTCGCGTAGGCGGCTCATCTGGCTCTTGGAGACGCCGCTCATGCCCATCACCTTGACCAGGTCAACGACCAAGCGGGTCGAGACACAATGGATATGGGCCTCCTGGAGCACTGCGGGCAGCGCCAAAGCACGGGGATTATCCCGCGAGACTCGGCCATCCGCCGCGGCTCGAGGAAGCCCGGGAAGTCGCCTTGCGGCTTGTAACCAAGCCGCTGACGCACCTTCGGGATCCGCAGTTCGACCGTGCCGCCCCGCGTCTCCATATCCCGGTCGCGGTAGCCGTTGCGCTGAACCAGGCGGGCCGCGCTCTTCTCGCCATGGGCCGCTCGGATCAGCGCCCAGATCTCCAGTTCCATCAGTCGCTCGGCAGCAATGCCGATCATCTCGCGCAAAACGTCGGCGTCCGCGCGCTTCTCCACGAACGTCCGCAGGTTCATCATCTCTTCGGTCATCGGTGGTGTCTTTTGGTCAAAGGTTGGTGTCGCAACCAGACCCTAACCCGGAGATCGCCGGTGACTGCCGCAATACCGCTGCCTCGCTAGGGCGCACCCTGTGGGCGCGCTCGCTCGCGGCCTTGCTCCAACCATCTACACCACCGCCTGGGGCAAGATCCTGGAGTGGCGCGCGCCCAGAGACCAAACTCGCAGTGCGACTGTCATCGCGCCCCTCATAGTCGGCCCTCGAGCAAAGGCCGCTCGCGTTGAAAGAGATCGATGACGGCGTCCATGACGGCACGGACCCGAGGCAGCGCGCGCAGGTCGCGGTGGACCAACAGCCATTGGTCGGCAAAGACTTCGGGGATGATGCCGCCAATCCGGCGCAGCAGCGGATCGGGATCGCCGAGATGGCAGGGCAGCACAGCGAGGCCGGCGCCGGTGCGCGTCGCCTCGTGCAACACCAGCCAGTTGTTGCCGCGGATCTCCGGCCGGCGGCCGCTGCGATACTCCAGCAACCAGCTCTGCCCCGGCATCCTGATATGATCGTCGTCGAAGCCGACCCACGGCAACGCGGCCAGAGCCACCGGTGTGTTTCGCTTCACCGAAAAATCGCGCGCGGCATAGATCGCATAGGCAACGCGGCCCAGCTTGCGCGCGACGATGCCGCCGAGTTCGGGCACCTGTTCGCGGATCAGGAGGTCGGCCTCGCGGCACGACAGGCTGGCCAGCGTATGGCTCGAGATCACCTCGAACTCGATCTGCGGCAGCTTGTTCCGGAGCTCCGCGGAATAACGGGCCATCAGCGCGGCGATCGCCTCCTCCGCCGACAGGCGAACCGTGCCGCTCACCGTGTCGCTGAGGCCGGCGCTGCGACGGTGGATCGACTGCGCCGCCTTCTCCATCGCCTCGGTGTCGGCCAGCAGCTCCTCGCCGGCGCTGGTGGGCACGAAGCGGTCGGGCAGCCGGTCGAACAGGCGCGCCCCGATCTGCGCTTCGAGCCCCTGCACGCGGCGCGACACGGTCGGATGGCTGACACCCAGCGCTTTCGCCGCCGTGGTCAGCGTGCCGCCGCGCGCGCCAAGGCCAGGAAGATGCGGAGATCGTCCCAGTTCTTGTCCATGTTCAGAATTGTACAGCGGGCTTTCCGAAATGTGGACTGACGAATGCGGATGTTCGCCCTAGCATCGCCTCATGCATATCGAACCCCGCCTGCTCGTCTTCACCAAGGGCGTTCGCGCCCGCATCGCCGCCACCGTCGCCGTCGGCCTCCTGGGAGTGGGCTGCGGCATCGCGCGGCTCGGTCTTCTCGGCTGGCTGATCGGCCAGATCTTCGTGGGACGCCCGCTGCAGGAGCTCGTGTTGCCGATCCTGCTGATCGCCGGGGTGATGGTGCTGCGCGGCGTGGCCGAGCATTGGCGCGCCGTGCTGGCGCATGAGACGGCGGCGCGGGTCCAGAAGGCGCTGCGCCGAACCCTTTACGACAAGGTCGCCTCCCTCGGCCCGGCGACGGTCGGCCGGCAGCGCTCCGGCGGTCTCACCCTGTCCATGATCGACGGGGTCGAGCAGCTCGAAACCTATTTCGGCCAGTTCCTGCCGCAGTTCCTGATCGCGCTGCTGACGCCGCTGCTGATCTTCGTCGTCATCTCCTTCATCGACCTGCCGGTAGCGCTGGTCATGCTGGGCTTCGCGCTGGTCGCGCTGTTCGCCCCGGCCCTCTGGCACAAGTGGGACGTGCGCGCCTCGATCGCGCGCATGACCGCCTACAAGTCGTTCGCCGCCGAGTTCCTCGATTCGATCCAGGGCCTGGCGACGCTCAAGGCGTTCGGCCAAGGCAAGGTCCGCGCCGACAAGCTTGAAGTGGAAGCCCGCGACCTTTTCCGCCGCACCATGTGGGTGCTGGGCACCAACTCGCTGGCGCGCGGCATCACGGACACGTCGATCGCGGGCGGCGCGGCGGCGGCGCTGATCTACGGCGCGTCGAGGGTCGAGGCCGGCGCCATGACGCTCACCTCGCTGCTGGTCATCCTGATGCTGGGCATCGAGATCTTCCGGCCGATGCGCGAACTGCGCTCGGTGCTGCACCAGGGCATGGTCGGCCTCTCCGCCGCGCAGGGCATCTACCGCATCCTCGACGACACGCCGTCGGTGATCGACCCGGCGCCGGCCCGGCTCGACGGGCTGCTGGCCCCTACGATCGCCTTTGAGGATGTGCGCTTCTCCTATCCAGGCACGCGCCGCACCGTGCACGAGCGGCTGAACTTCACGGCGGCCGCTGGCGAGCGGCTGGGCCTCGTGGGCTCCTCGGGCGGCGGCAAGTCGTCGATCGTGCGCCTGCTGCTGCGCTTCTACGATCCGGACCAGGGCCGCATCCTGCTGGGCGGCCACGATCTGCGCACGCTCTCCTTTGCACAGATCCGCTCGCTGATCTCGGTGGTGAACCAGGACACGTTCCTGTTCCACGGCACGGTCGAGGAGAACGTCCGCCTCGGCCGGCCGGGCGCCTCGCGGGAGGAGATGGAGGACGCGGCAAAAGCCGCCAACATCCACGAGTTCATCGAAAACCTACCGCAGGGTTATGCGACCATCATCGGCGAAAAGGGTATCAGGCTTTCCGGCGGCCAGCGCCAGCGGGTCGCCATTGCGCGCGCCCTGCTGCGCGATACGCCGATCCTGGTGCTGGACGAGGCGCTTTCCGCCGTCGACGCCGAGAACGAAGCGGTGATCCAGGAGGCGCTCGACCGGCTGATGCAGGGCCGCACGACGCTCATCCTGGCGCATCGTCTGTCCAGCGTCATCGACTGCGACCGCATCCTCGTCCTCGATCGCGGCCATGTCGCCGAACAGGGCAAGCATGGTGCGCTGATGAGCCAGGGCGGCGTCTATGCGCGGCTGATGGCCGAACAGGCGCGCGAGCAGCAGGCCGGCGCCACGATCGATTCCCTGGCCCCTCCCCAGCGCGTCGAGACGATCGCCGCCACGTCGGGCGGCGCGATGAAGCCGCTGACGGAAGGCATCATCAAGGCCGAGGGCCTCACCTGGTATCAGGTGGTTGCCACGCTGATGGGCGTCATCATGCCGTGGAAAGGCAAGCTCGCCGCCACCTTCCTGCTGGGCGTGGCCCGTGTCGTCTCGTTCATCGGCATCGGCGTGCTCTCCGCCCTGATCGTGCTCGCGCTCAAGAACCACCAGCCCTATGGCGGTCTGGCCGTTGCACTGGCCATCCTCGCGCCCGTCTCGGGCATCCTGCACTGGTTCGAATCCTGGCTGGCCCACGACATGGCCTTCCGCCTGCTGGCCGAGATGCGTATCGATGCGTTCCGCAAGCTCGACGCACTGGCGCCCGCCTATCTCACGCGCCGCCGCACCGGCGACCTCATGGCGCTGGCCACACACGATATCGAGCTGGTCGAATATTTCTTCGCCCACACCGTGGCGCCGGCTTTCGTGGCCATCCTCATTCCCGCTGCCGTGGTGATCGCGCTGGCCACGACCAGCGGATGGCTGGCGATCACCCTGGTGCCGTTCCTGCTGGCCGTGGGCCTGAGCCCGTTCCTGATGCGCAAGCGGGTGGATCGCTTGGGCAGCCAGGCGCGCGAGGCGGCCGGCGAGCTCGGCGCCTTCGCCGTCGACTCGGTGCAGGGCCTGGGCGAGATCGTGGCCAACCAGCAGGAGCGCGCGCGCGGCGACAAGCTCGACGAGCTGTCGCAGCGTCACATCTCGCTGCGCCTGCCCTTCTTCAGCGAGCTCACGATGCAGCACGCCATCCTCGAAGTGCTCACCGGCCTCGGCGGCCTCGCCATCGTCGTGGTCGGCGCGGTCCTCGCTCAGCGCGGCACGCTCGACCCGGGCCTGCTGCCGCTGATGACCATCCTCGCCATGTCGGCCTTCCTGCCGGTCTCGGAGATCGCGCAGATCGGCCGCCAGCTCGCCGACACGCTGGGCGCGACGCGGCGCGTCTATGCGCTGGCCAACGAGCCGATCCCGGTGCGGGACGGACGCGGCGTGCCGGCCGCACGCGGGGCGGCGGCGCTTGCCCTGGAGCAGGTGAACTTCACCTATCCCGGCCAGACGCGGCGGGCGCTGTCCGACGTCAGCTTCGCCATTCCCGCCGGCAGGACGGTGGCGCTGGTCGGCACGTCAGGCGCCGGCAAGACCACGACGGCGCAGCTGCTTATGCGTTTCTGGGATCCCGATTCCGGCCGCATCACCCTGAACGGCACCGATCTTCGCGACTACAAGCTCGACGAGTTGCGCGGCCTGGTGGCCCTGGTGGCGCAGGACACCTATCTCTTCAACGACACGCTGCGCGCCAATATCCTGATCGCGCGACCCGAGGCGACGGAGGCCGATCTGCTGGCCGCCATCGAGCATGCCTCGCTGGGCGAGCTGGTGGCGGCGCTGCCGCAGGGCCTCGACTCGCCCGTGGGCGAGCGCGGCACCAGCCTGAGCGGCGGCCAGCGCCAGCGCGTGGCCATCGCGCGCGCCTTCCTGAAAGATGCGCCGATCCTGATTCTCGACGAGGCGACCTCGCATCTCGACGCGGTGAACGAGCAGGCGGTCCGCCGCGCGCTCGATGTGTTGAAGGCCGACCGCACGACCATCGTGATCGCCCACCGCCTCTCGACCGTGCGCGATGCCGACCTGATCCTGGTCCTAGACGAGGGTCGCGTGGCGGAAAGCGGCACGCACGGTTCGCTGGTATCGCGTGGCGGCCTCTACGCCCGGCTCGTGTCGCGTCAGCTTGCGTCCGTGTATGCACCGGCTGCACAGTGAGGGGATGAAGCGACAGCTCCACCTCAATCTGTTCATCCAGAGCCGCGGCCACCACGAGGCCTCGTGGCGGCATCCGGGCTCTTCGCCGCTGGCGCTGACCGACATCGACTACTACCGCGACCTCGCCCGGCGCGCCGAGGCCGGCCTCTTCGACTCGATCTTCCTGGCCGACCAGCTCGCCCTGGCCGACACCGTGGCGCACGCCGCCAGCACCTGGCTGGAGCCGATCACCACGCTGGGCGCGCTTGCAGGATCGACAAGTCGCATCGGCCTGATCGCAACGGCGTCGACCACCTATTCCGAGCCGTTCAACCTCGCGCGACAGTTCGCGTCGCTCGACCATATCAGCGGCGGCCGGGTCGGCTGGAACATCGTCACTTCATGGCTCGCCCCGGCGGCGCGCAACTTCGGCGGCACGGGCCTGGTCAGCCACGACGAGCGCTATGAGCGCGGCGAGGAGTTCGTACAGGTCGCCAAGGCGCTGTGGGACAGCTGGGCCGACGATGCCGTGCTCGACGATCGCGCCAGCGGCCAGTATGCGCGCGCCGATCGCATCAAGCCGATCGACCACGAGGGCAAGTACTATCGCGTGGCCGGTCCGCTCAACATGCCGCGCGGACCGCAGGGCCGACCGGTGTTCGTCCAGGCAGGTTCGTCCGACACCGGCCGCCGCTTCGCCGCGCGCCATGCCGAGGCGGTGTTCACCGCGCAGATGGAAAAGAGCACCGCGCAGGAATTCTACGCCGACCTGAAGGCGCTCGCGGCGGCCGAAGGCCGACCATCCGAGCATGTGCTGATCCTGCCCGGCCTCAGCCCCGTGATCGCGTCGACCGAAACCGAAGCCAGGCGCCTGGCAAAAGAGCTGAACGAACTCACCGATCCAGAGGTCGGGCGCAAGCGACTGAGCGGTCGTTTCGGCGGCCATGATTTCTCCCAGCTGCCGCTCGATAGGCCGCTCACGCCCGAAGATTTTCCCGATCCCGGCACGGTCCAGGCCGCACGCAGCCGCACCGAAGTGATTGTCGGGTTGGTCCGTCGCGAAAAGTTCACCCTGCGCCAGCTGCTGGCCTACCTTGCCGGGGCGCGCGGTCACTTCACCACCGCGGGCACGCCGGAGCAGATCGCCGATCTCATCGAGGACTGGTTCAACGACGGCGCCGCCGACGGTTTCAACCTCATGCCGCCTTTGCTGCCCTCGATGCTCGACGTGTTCGTGGCCGAGGTCGTGCCGCTCCTCCAGAAGCGCGGACTTTTCCGCACCGCCTATGAAGGCACCACCTTGCGCGATCATTTTGGCTTGCCGAGGCCCGTGGCTGCGTCATCCTGATGGGGTGAACCCCGAAGAGGCGCTCCATGTTCAGTCATGTGACGATCGGCAGCAACGACATGGGCAGGGCCAAGCCCTTCTACGATGCGCTGCTGCAGCCGCTTGGCCTGGTGCGCCACATGGACTATCCCAACGCCGTCGGCTACGGGCCGGCCGGCGGACGGCCGCAGCTCTGGATCCTGAGCCCGCTCGACAAGAAATCGGCCTCGGTCGGCAACGGCATTACCATTGGTCTCGAGGCTGCCAGTCGCGGCGCCGTCGACGACGCCCATAAGGCGGCACTCGCCGTCGGCGGCACGGACGAGGGCGCGCCCGGCATTCGCGCGCGCTACCATCCGCATTATTACGGTGCCTACCTCCGCGACCCCGATGGCAACAAGATCTGCGTGGTCTGCCACCGCAAAACCTAGCCGATCCAAAGCCCACAAGACCGCGTATACAGGGCTCATGTCCCCTGTGAACCGCCGCTTCCTGCTGGCCTCGGCCGGCGCGGCTCTCATGCCAAAGCCGGCCCTCGCACAATCGGTGCTGCCGGATCGGGCATTGCGCATCATGGTGGGCTTTGCCGCAGGCGGCGGCTCCGACGTGGTGGCCCGCGCCATTGCTTTCTCCATCCAGCAGCGTCTTGGCCGCCCGGTCGCCGTCGAGCATCGTCCTGGCGCCGCGGGTGCCACTATGGGCGAGGCGCTGAAGAAAGCGTCCCCTGACGGCTCGATCGTCGGAATGCTGGCGAGCACCACCCTGATCGGCCGGCTGACGTCACCCGCAACCTTCCCGTTCGATCCCGTGGTCGACCTCGCGCCGGTCGGCATCATCGGTACCTACGAGACCGCTTTCTGTGTCTCGCCTTCGATCGGGGTGCGCACGATGGCCGAGTATGTGAAGTGGGTGAAAGAAGGGCCGCCCGACCGCCGTCGTTTCGGCACCGGCGCGCCCGAGACCTTCTCGCAGTATTTCGCGCAACTGCTGGGGCGGCAGTACGACATCACCCTGGAGCCCGTGCCCTTCCGCGGCGCCGGCCCGCTTTCGTCCGATCTCGGTCAGGGCCGAATACCGGCCGGTTGCGGTGGACTGGCGTCGTTCGTGCATCAGCATCGCGGCACCAAGCTCAGGATTCTGGCTACGTCGGGACCGGTCCGCAATCCAGTGTTGCCGGACGTTCCGACTGTCGTTGAACTCGGCTTTCCCAAGCTGCAGTTGATCGACTGGTACGCCTTCTTCGCGCCGCCCGCCTTGCCGTCGTCGCTCGTCGACGCCTGGAACCGCGAACTGACTCTCACGGTGGAGCGGCCGGATGTGCGGGACCAGCTGACCCAATATGGTGTGATCGTCGGGGTCACCCGGCCCGACGAATGTTCGATCCGTCTTGCCTCGGACCTCATCCGGTGGCGAACGCTGCTTGACATGCTTGGTATCCCGGCTGCCAATTGATCATCTTCGGGAGAATGCGATGACAGAGCCACTGAAGGTCTTCTGGCAGCCCGGTTGAACGAGCTGCCTGAGACTCAAAGAGTTTCTATCGGTCCGTGAGATCGACTTCGTCTCCGTGAATGTCCTCGAAAACCCCGCCGGCCTGGCCGAACTACAGGCGCTGGGTGCACGCTCGGTGCCGGTGCTGTCGCGCGGCAAGGACTTCGTCTTCGGCCAGAGCCTGCCACAGATCGTGGCCTTCCTCGGCCTGCGGGAGAAATCGGGTCCCGACCTCTCGCCGGCCGAACTCTACGCGCGACTCGACAGGTTCATGACCGCCGCCATCGGGCTGCTGCCGCTGATGCCTGCCGAACGACTCGACGTGCACGTGCCGGGACGGCCGCGCAGCTACCGCGCGCTTGCGTTCCATCTCTTCCGGGTCGTCGCGGCTTTCCTCGATGCAGAGGAAGGCACGACCCTCGTGCAGGCCGCGTTCCGTGAGGAGCCCGCGGCCGACGCCGGCATGGCATCGGTCGCAGCCTATGGCGCCTCCGTGCAGGGGCGCCTCCGCCACTGGTGGGCCCACGGCAACAGCGGTGGCGAGCGCATGCTCTCGACCTACTATGGCCCGCAGAGCCTTCATGAACTCCTGGAGCGCACGACCTGGCATTCCGGACAGCATGTAAGGCAGTGGATGATGCTGCTGGAGCGCGAGGGCGTGATGCATGACCGCCCCCTTGATGCGGCCGACTTCGCACGGCTGCCGATGCCCCAGAACGTCTGGGACGGCTGACGCGCAACCTCCGGCGTGCTGGGGCGTTAGGCTCCCAGACATCTTTTTTGTCCATTCGTCCGGAGGAACAACCATGCGCGCTGCCAGCCACGCCAACGGCAAGGATCTCGCCAAGGAGATCGCCCTCCTCAAGGCTCAGCTGGAGGAACTTACCGAGTCGATGAACGGCGCCGGCCAGTCGATCGTTGCGCGTGGAGAGGAAGCCGTGGAAGACACGTTCCAGGCCGCCCGCGAGCTGATCGCCAAGTACGGCGACACCGCCAAGGCGATCGCAGAGGACACGATCAGCCTCAAGAACAAGGCGGCCGACAAGATCGTCGAACATGCAGAGGCCCGGCCTCTGACGACCCTCGCCGCGGTGGTCGGTATCGGCTTCCTCGCAGGCTGGCTTTGTCGTCGGCAATAGCCGGCCGTCGAGAGAAACTGCCAGTTCGGCCCGGCACGCGACGCCTTCGATGATCGGCCCCCTGCTTCGGGTCGCGGCAAGTGGAGCCGCGGCCCGTTCGATGCGGAGCGCCGCGCAGGACGCAATCAGTGCGCTGCGCACCACCGCGCACGACTCGATCAATCGTCTTCTAATGACGGCAGGCGCCGCCCTTGCCATTGGCGTTGGCGCAACCTTCCTTACGTTTTCAGGTTTTGCGGTCCTTGAAAGCCGGCTCGATCCCGCCGGAGCATCAGCGATCATGGGCGCAGTCTGGCTGATACTGGGGTCTGGTTATTTCGTCGCCACCCGACGCCGGCGTACCTGAACCGGCTTCACCGAGGCCAGCGGCGGCTTAACCGCAAGTCGCTCGCTCACCGGCCGATCCTCCGACAACAGTACTTCCAGCCAGCGCAGCGACGGCAGGTGCGCCGCGACGGTGCTGACCAGGATCAGCAACGGCACGGCCACGATCGCGCCCACGGCCCCCCACATCCAACCGAGAAACGCAACACCCACGAACACGGCCACGGTGTTGAGCGCACAGCGACGACTGACGAAGGTCGGCGTAATAAGCTGTGACTCGACAAAATGAATGGCCGCGAGCGCGGCAGGCGCCGCCAGCATCTGCAGCCAGTCGTCGTAGGTGAGCAGCGCCACGAAGGCGACGAGTCCAATCGCCACCGGGGGGCCGATAAACGGCACGAACGACGCGAGCCCCATCAGCACGCCCCACAGGATGGGATTGGGGAATCCCAGCAAAGCGAGGACGATCGTCGAGGCGACCGCGACCAGCGAGTAGATGACCACCAACGCGAACAGGTAGGTGCCGACTCGCTCGTTGATGTCACGCATCACGCGCGCGATCCGCACCCGCGTGGTGAAGTCGATCGGCACCCGCAGTATCTGGCGCTTGTGGTCGTTGCGATGCGCGAGAATCATGAAAGAAAGCACGGCGGCGTAGCCGATCTGCAGCAGCAGCGCCGGCGTGGTGCTCACAACCTCCGACATCAGGGACTTGTCCCGTACCACGATGGTTTCGGGCGGCTTCTGTTGCGTGCCCTCTTGCGTCGGCTGTGGCTGGGTAGCCTGCTCGACCCGATCGGTGACCCGCTTGACGACGGCCAGCGACTTGCGCAAGCCCTCGAGCTTACGTTCGAGCGTGTAGGTCAAATAGGGAGCCTGTTCGGCCCACGTCGAGAGCGCCGGTGCCGCCACCACGAGCAGGCCCGCGACCACCAGGGCGAGCAATGACACCGACGCACCTGCCGCGGCCGTCGGTGGAAGACGCAGGCGTTCGAACTTCTTTGCGACCGGCGTCAGGACGAGCGCGAGCACGATCGCGGCCGCCGTGGGGATCAGGAAGTCACGCGCGAGATAGGACACGACGCCGACGGCGCAAATCGCGAGGACGATCAGCGGACGCCGGATGGCCGAGCCGCCGCGCAGATGGACGGTCGGTACGCGCAGAGCGGATTTTTCGGACACGGAACCTCGCTGACCGGCGGTAACGCCGTTGCGGGAGAGGAGTTCCGTCCGTTCCTCCCTGCGGGATGCAGCATTTGCGCAGCGGCGCGCGCACACTCTAGGCTCGATGTAGCATGCCCACTTACGCCGACACCGTTCCCGTGATGGAGCGCCATCGTTTCGATGTCGACTCCCTCGACCGCTACTTCCGCGAGAAACTCGAGGGCTATTGCGGCGGACTTGACGTCCGGCAGTTCGATTCGGGCCACTCCAACCCGACTTTCTTCGTCGCGGCCGACATGGACGATGGCCGCCGCGACTTCGTGCTGCGCAAGAAGCCACCCGGCAAGCTGGTGGCCTCGGCGCATCAGGTCGATCGCGAGTTCCGCGTGATCTCCGCCCTCGCCGCGACCGACGTGCCCGTTGCGCCGGCCCGGCTGCTTTGCGATGACGACGCCATCATCGGGCAGATGTTCTACGTGATGGAAGCCGTGCCCGGGCGCATCCTGGTGAACCCGGCGATGCCCGGCCAGACGCCGGCCGAGCGAACGGCGATCTTCGATTCCATGAACGACGTGCTCGCCCGTCTGCACAGGGTCGATCCCGTGAAGGTCGGTCTCGGCGACTATGGCCGCAGTGGACAGTACATCGCCCGCCAGGTCTCGCGCTGGAGCCGGCAATACGCCGAACTCAAGACCGAGGACATTCCGGCGATGGATCGGCTCTCGGCCTGGCTGCCCGAAAACATTCCCGCTGACGGCGATCCGACCACCATCGTCCACGGCGACTACAGGCTGGGCAACCTGATCATCCACCCGACCGAGCCACGCGTCGTGGCGGTGCTCGACTGGGAACTGTCGACGCTCGGCCACCCGTTATGCGACATCGCCTATAATTGCCTCGGCTATCATCTCGCGGACCCGCCGCACGGCTTCGCCACCGTCGACTTCGCCGACCTGGGGCTGCCAACCGAGCGGGACTATGTCGCCGCCTACTGCCGGCGCACCGGGCGTGGCTCGATCCCGAACTGGAACTACTACCTCGCCTTCTCGCTGTTCCGCCTCGCCGCCATTGCACAGGGCGTCTATCGCCGCGGCCTGCAGGGCAACTCGTCCAATCCCGACTCGATCAAGATGAGCAAGTCCGCACGGGAACGGGCCGAACTCGCCTGGAGTCTGGTGTTGCCATAAAAAACGTTCAGGAGGAAACAAGAATGACCACGACGAAGATCGGCCGCCGTACATCGATCCTGATGACCGGCGCGGCGCTGGCCACCCCGCTCGCGGGCGTGCGCGCCCAGCAGACCGGCCTGCCCGACAAGCCGCTCAAGATCCTGGTCGGGTTCCCGGCCGGCGGCGGCACCGACGTGATGGCACGCCTGATCGCGGAGATGCTGAAACAACGCACGGGCCGCAGCGTCATCATCGAAAACAAGCCAGGTGCGTCCGGCACGATCGCGGCCGAGGCCCTGAAGAATGGCGGGGCCGATGGCACGACGATCGCCTATGTGCCGTCCGCAACCATCGTGCAGAAGCTCACCATGCCTGCCGTGCCATTCGATCCAATGACCGACATCGCGCCGATCACCCTGGCCGGCACGGTGCAAACCGCCTTCTGCGTGTCGCCAACCATCGGCGTCAACGATCTCAAGCAATATGTCGAGTGGCTGAAGAACAACCCGACTCGCGCCTCCTTCGGCACCACGGCGCTGGGCTCCTTCACGCACTTCTTCGGCGTCATGGCCGGCAAGGCGGTCGGCATCCCACTTGAGCCGGTGCCCTATCGCGGGGCCGCACCGCTGGTCGCCGACCTGCAAGGCGGCCATATAGCGGCGGGCTGCGGCGGAATCACCGATTTCCTGGAGCATCACCGTGCCGGCAAGGTGAAGGTGATCTTCACCTCGGGCGTGAAACCGACCACCTCGGCGCCTGAAATCCCGACCATCAGCCAGCTCGGCTATCCGCAGCTCTCGATACTGGGCTGGTACATCTTCTTCGCCCCGCCCAAGACGCCGGCGCCCCTGATCGACGCCTGGGGCCACGAGCTGAAGGCAGTGCTGGCCACTCCCGACATCCAGAAGAAGCTGATCGAACTGGGCCTCGACGTAGAGACTTCGACACCCGCCCAATGCACCGAGCGTATGTCGACCGACCTCGCACGCTGGAAGACGATCATCGATTCGATCGGCTATAAGCCGCAGGGTTGATCCAACGGAGAGCGAGCCCATGCCGGTCCTGAAGCGGCCCGACGCCGAGATTTACTATGAGATCCATGGCAAGGGCTTTCCACTCCTGCTCTACGCTGCCGGCGGACTGCGCTCGGCGATCGAGTTCTGGGGGCCTGGCGCGGACGGTGCGCCACGAACGTGGATGGATCCGCGCGCGGCCCTTGCCGACAAGTTCACCGTGATCTCGATGGACCAGCGCAACGCCGGCAGGTCGGTCGCCGACGTGAAGCCCGACCATGGATGGCACACGTTCGCCGCCGATCACCTGGCGCTGATCGACCATCTCGGCTTCAAGCGCTTCGCCGTGATGGGCGGCTGCATCGGCGGCAGCTACTGCTTCGAGGCGATCGAACAGGCGCCGGACCGCGTCGCCGCCGCCGTGCTGCAGAATCCGATCGGCCTATGGGAAAACCGTGACACCTGGGACGAAGCCGTCAAGGTCTACAGCGCGACCGTGCGGGCGCGAGACCCCTCGGTCACGGAAGCCACGATCCAGAGCTTCGGCGAGAACATGTTCGGTTCCGACTTCGTCTTCTCCGTCACGTGCGACTTCGTCAAGAATACCAGGACGCCGCTGCTGCTGCAGCCCGGCACGGACAAACCGCATCCCGCGCACACCAGCGACGAGATTGCTGCACTCGCGCCCAACATCGAAGTCCAGAAGGATTGGCGGGGGCCGCAATTCCTGCAGGAGTCGATCTTGCGCGTTCGAACCTTTCTCGAGAAGAACACGCAATGACGAAGAGAATAGTCACTCTCCTCGCGACCTTGCTCGCGACCACGGCGGCTGCCCCGGCGCAGGCACAGGAAGTCTGGGGTGCCGTCGCGACCGACAACGAACGGCTGTTCGGCGTCTCGACCGGCATGGCGTCGCGCGAGGCTGCCGAGACCTCGGCGCTGGCCGAGTGTGGGCCACTGGCCTGCACCATCCGGATGGCCGCACCGCAGCGCTGCATCGCGTATGCCCACAGCGACAACGGGCAGGCCTCCGGCTACGGCGCTGCGCCGTCCAGGAACGAGGCCGAACAGTCCGCCTGGAACGAATGCAACGCGCGGGTGCCCAGCAACTCCTGCACCATCCGCAGCGCGCGCTGTTTCGAGTAGGCATTGGACGGGCCGCTTGTCCGAAGCGGGCGAGAGGAACGGTCGAGCCAGCTAGATTTCGCCGCGCGCCGCTAACACGACCAAGCGTCGGGGGAGAGGAGTCGAAACGGCCACTGGACCTGTCCGTGCGAGCAGCGACCTGACTTACTCCGCGCCATATCGCGATGCCATCAGGGATGCTTGCATTCCATCGGCGGAAAGATCAGCGCGGGCCTGCCGGCTGCGCGTTTTCCTCGAGCCACTTCCGTGCCTGGTGCAGACTCTGGAAAACCTTAACCTTCCGCTCGCCTTCGGTCAGCCTGGCGAAAGCCTCTGCATTCTCGGATGCCTGCCCCGGGCTGACGACGAAGGCCAACGGCCCGCGCGGCCGGGCATCGCGCTGGGAGAGGACCAGGTTGGCCATCGCCTGGACCCCGGCCTTGTCCAGTGGCGTCGTCGGCGAGGCGATGTCGATGATCTTGCTGTAATGCACTATATCGCTGTCCAGAATCTGATGGACCGCGTCGCGAACATCGTCGGCGGTGAAAGTGCCGCGGACGATGGCGATGACCAGCCGGCTGTGGTGGAAGACATCGATATGGATCGGCATGGTTTGCGGTCCGGTCTGCCCACATTCTACCGCATCCGTGCGGCAGGGTAGCGCGATTACCATGTCCAGCCGTCGGAGCAAACAGGAGTAATGTGGTGGAGAAGATCGCCGTCATCGTCATTGTGGCCCTGCTGGCCGGCGGCGCCCTCTACCTGCTCGGCCACAATGTCTCTGCCCGGCAACGTCTGGTACGCTCTGCGGCAGCCACGCTCGCCGGCGCCCTGGCAGCCGCTGGCGCGATCTACGGGCTCGAAGCCCTGACCGGCGACGACACCGTGATGGTCGACAACGCCATGACGGAAGCGCGCACCCTGCCCCTGGTCGGCCTGGTGCTGGCCGACGTGCCCGACGCGGAGACGCGGCTGCGGGCTTCGCTGCGTGAAGAGCTGCGCAACCCGACGACCCAGGGCGCGCCCCGTCCGCTCGTGCTGATGACCGAGCTGCGCGCCACCCATATCGTGCCGGCATTGCGCGCGGCCGACGCCGCAGATGCGGAGGGCGTGCTGGCGGCGCGCATTGCATTGATGCGGCACCTCAGCGGCACCAATGTCGCGGCCTGCCGCGAGCTGGCGCTGATCGGCATCCAGCATGCCGACCGGCTCGACCCCCAGGGCCAACAGTTGATGCGCAACATGCTGACGGCCATGGAGAAGGCCTATCGCACGGGCCGCACCGCGATGAAGTCGGGCACCGTCGCGCAATCGCCCGTGCCGAACGACACGGAGGCGCGCGCCCTGCTCGTCGAGGCGGGATTGACGCCCGCCGATTTCGAGAAGCTGCAGAACCTCGCGAAACTCTCGGGCGAGGAGGCCTGCGAGCTGGGTATTCGCCTGAACGCCACGCCCTCCAGGCTGCCGCCCGACAGGGCCGGCGGCCTGGCCCGCTATCTGGCGGCGGCGCAGTAGAAAGAGCCGCGCTACGCCACCAAAGGCGCCACGACAGCGTCCAGCAGCTCGACGACGTCGCGGGGTGCCAGGCGGACCTGCAGGCCGCGTTGGCCGCCGTTGAGGAACACCCGTTCGTGGGCCATCGCCTCCGCCTCGATCGCGGTCCGCACCGGCCGCATCTGGCCGAATGGGCTGATGCCGCCCACCTTGTAGCCGGTCATCCGCTCGGCATCGGCGGGCTTCATCATCTCGGCCGTCTTCGCCTTGAACGACGCGGCGAGCTTCTTCATCGAAACCTCTCGATCGGACGGCACGATCACGCAGGCCGGTGTGCCATCGACCAGCGTCATCAGGGTCTTGAGCACGCACATCGGCGGCTCGCCCAACGCCGCGGCTGCCTGCAAGCCGACCTTGTCGGCGCCGGGATCGTAGTCGTAGCTATGGACGGTGAAGACGATCTTCGCCTGCTCGAGCGCCTTGGTCGCGCGCGTGATCTTCGACATTCCTGCTCCTGGACCGCTTCATCCGGTCGAGCACGATAGCGCAAGACGCCGAGTCAGTTGCCCTTCAAGATCTTCGCCGTAGCATCGGCGAAGACCTGGCAGCCCAGGACGATGTCGGCATCGTGGGTGTTCTCGGTGAAGTGATGCGAGATGCCGCCGATCGAGGGCACGAACATCATCGCCGCCGGCATCTTGAGCCCGATCACCTGCGCATCGTGGCCGGCGCCCGACGGCATGCGCACATGCTTCTCCGGGGCGTGGGCGGAAGCCGACTCCTCGATCGCTTCGAGGAAGCGCTCGTCCATGACCAGCGGCTGCGTGCGCGAGAGGTTCACGCACTCGACTTTGCACGCACTCGTCTTCTGATGATCGGCAACGATCTCCATCAGCTTGGCCTCGAACGCCTGCAGGACCTTGTAGTCGGCGTCACGGAACTGGAGGATCATCTCGGCGCGGCCGGGCACGATCGCCGGCGCGCCGGGCTCGAGCACCATCTTGCCGACCGTCCACACGCTGCGCGGGCCGGAAACGGCGGGGAACTTGTCCATCACGTCGTTGTAGAGTCGCATCATGGCGACGCCGGCATCCTTGCGGATCGGCATGGGCGTCGTGCCGGCGTGGTTCTGGATACCGCTGAAGGTCAGGCGAAACTGCATGATACCGACGATCGCCGTCACGATGCCGATGCGCTTCTCGCCCGCTTCCAGCAGGCCGCCCTGCTCGATATGAGCCTCGAGATAGCCTCGATATCGGCCCTCCTCCAGATGCTCGCGCGGCACGCCTTCGAGGCCGGCCGCCTTCAGCGCCTCGCGCATCGGCGTACCCTCGTCGCGATGCCTGGACTTGTCGATGTCGGCCTCGGAGAAAATGCCGACGAAGGAGCGGCTGCCGGTCATCTGGCCCCAATGGCCCTCCTCGTCGGCCCACGAGGCAACGTCGACGGCGAGATGCGCCGTCTCAGGATCTTCCGCCAGCGCCCGCGCCACCTCGAGCCCGTAGATCACGCCCATCACGCCGTCGAGCCAGCCACCGCGCGGCTGGGTGTCGGAGTGAGAGCCGATCAGGATGCGCGGACCGGTCTTGGGGCTCTTGCCGATGACGGTGCCGATGCCGTCGATCACCGGCTCGAGACCCGCTTCCTTCATGCGTTGCACGAGCCAGTGCCGGCTCTCGACATCCTGAGGCGACAGATGCGGGCGATGCACACCGGTCTGATAGCGGCCGAAATCGGCAATGCGCCGCAGGTCGCCGAGCAGTCGTTCGCCGTTGATCGTGGGCATTCTCTACCTCCCCTTCCTCATCCTGAGGAGCATCGCGCAGCGATGCGTCTCGCAGGATGGGCAACAAACGTGGTGCGGAATCCCATCCTTCGAGACGCGGCCCTGAGGGCCGCTCAGGATGAGGGTTTGCGTATTCATCAGTTCAAATGCGCCGCGACCCACGCGGCAAGGGAAAGCAGGTGGTCGTCGGCATGACGCTGGCCGACGAGTTGGACGCCGAGCGGCAGGCCCCGTGGACCGGTGCCGGCCGGCAGGGTCACGCACGGCGTGCCCGCGAGCGTCCAGATCGAGTTGAAGACCGGATCGCCGGTGGAGGCGAGGCCCCTGGGCGCCTCGCCCGGCGCGCTGGGCGTCAGGAGAAGGTCGACCTTGTCGAACAGAGAATCGACATGCGCCTTGAAGGCGGTGGCCTGGCGCTGGGCGGCGACATAGCGTTCAAAGGAAACGGCGAGGCCCCGCTTCATCGGGCCGCTCATCAGCTCCTCGCTGACCTTGTCGGGATTGCGCAGCCGCTCGTCGGCATAGTTGCGCACGCTTTCGAAGCCCGTGATCGCGGCGTGGTCCTCGATGATGTCGGCGAAGGGTGCGGCGAACGCCACGTCGACCACCGAGGCCCCTTTATCGGAGAGCCTGGTCGCGGTCTCCTCGATGAGGGCCCTGGTCTCCGGCTCGGCCTTGTCCCAGACCGGCGAACGGCAGACACCGATACGCGGCCGGCCCAAATCACGATCGATGCGGACCGGCGGCAGCTTCAGCACGGCGGCGCGGAACAACGCGATGTCGTCGAGCGTGCGCGCCATCAGGCCCAGCGTATCGACCGAGTGGCATTGCATCTTGATGCCGACGCGGCTGAAGTCGCCGAAGGTCGGCTTGTAGCCCACCACGCCGCAATAGGCGGCCGGGCGGATCACCGAGCCGCCGGTCTGCGTACCGAAGGCCAGCGGCACATGGCCATCGGCCACCGCCGCGGCAGACCCGGACGATGAGCCGCCGGGAGTATGTTTGGGATCATGCGGGTTGGTCGTGGCGCCGGCATGACGATTGGCCAACTCCGTGGTCACCGTCTTGCCCAGGATGACGGCATTCGCGGTCCGGCAGAGCGCCACGCAGGCTGCGTCGCCGAACGGCACCTTGCCCTCGAAGATGGGCGAATTGTGGCCGGTCGGCATGTCGAATGTGTCGATGATGTCCTTCACGCCTACCGGAATGCCGCGCAGCAGGCCGCCGCGCACCGCATCGGCGGCCTTTGCGTGGGCGATGGCCTGGTCGGGATCGAGATGGGCCCAAGCCTTCACGATACCGTCGCGCTGGGCGATGCGGTCGAGACAGTCGCGCACCAGCTTTTCCGACGTAAGCGTGCCGGCTTCGATCGCGGCGACGGCTTCGACGGCGGTGATCGCTTTCATGACAGAACGCTCCGCGCCCAGGCCGCGATGTCGAGCAGGCCCGCATCCTCGTGCTGACGTCCGACGAGTTGGATACCGACCGGCAGGCCCGTTGGCCCTTTGGTCAGAGGCAAGGTCACGCAGGGCATCCAGAGATAGGTCCAAAGCAGGTTGAAAGTGGCGTCACCGGTGCGTTCGAGGCCGAGCGGCGCCTCACCCTTGGCCGGCGCCGTCAGGATGATGTCGATGTCGTCGAACAACGCATCGACCGCCGCGCGGCCGGTCTCTCCGAGCTTGCGGGCGGCGACCCACGTCGCATAGTCGATCTTAGAACCGGCTTCTAGTTTGTCCTTCCTCAGGCTCTCGCTCAGCAGGCCGGGAAAGCGCCGCGCCTCGTCGGTGTGGGCGCGCGGCCCATCGAAGGCCGACAGCGTCTTCTGGCCCTCTGTCATGTCGCGCACCGGCGCCGGCAGCTCGATCTCCTTCACCCGGGCACCCGCCCTGGCGAAGGCCGCCGCCGCGTCGTTCACGGCCTTGGTGCCTTCGGGCGACAGCTCGTCACGATGATGGGTGAAGGCGACGGCAATCCTCGGCAGCCGGTCGAGCGTGGCGACCGGCGTGAAGGGCATCGCCATCAGGGCCGCGCGAAACAGGGCAATGTCCTCGACGCTGCGCGCATAGGCGCCGATCGTGTCGAGCCATTCGGTGTTGGCCTTCATGCCGGCAGGCGCGAAGTGGCCGTAGGTCGGCTTGTAGCCGACGATGCCGCAGAAGGCGGCGGGACGGATCACCGAGCCGCCGGTCTGCGTGCCGGTGCCCAGAACCGCCTGGAAATCCGCGACCGATGCCGCCGAACCGGAGGAGGAACCGCCGGGAGTATGCGCGGGATTGTGCGGATTCTTCGTCGGGCCGGGATGGCGGTTGGCGAACTCCGTCGTCACCGTCTTGCCGAGCAGGATGGCCCCGGCCTCGCGCGCCAACGCCACGGTCGCGGCATCGGCGAGCGGCTGGTGTGTGCGATAGATCGGCGAGCCGTAGGTGGTGGGCTGGTCGAAGGAATCGATGATGTCCTTCACGCCCATCGGAATGCCATGCAGCAAACCCTTGCGTGGTCCGCGATCGAGCACCTTGGCCGTTTGCAGGGCAGCCTCGCGCGCGAGATGCGACCAGGCGAGCACGTCGGCGTCGCGTTCGTCGATGCGATCGAGATGGGCGCGGACGATTCCCTCGGCGGTCGCCACCCCGGAGTCCAGTCGTTGCGCGAGTTCGGTGGCGGTGAGCGTATTGAGCGCGTTCATGGTCGCTAGCAAAACAGCAAGAAGCATGCCGCGTCCAGTGTGGCTCGCTTCGTGCTTCGTGCACCCCATCCACGGAGGTTCACATGCTCACCCGTCGCGCCGCCCTTCTCGCCGGCACCGCCCTTCCCTTCATTGGCTCAAGCTCGGCCAGGGCACAGCAGCCCTCGACCCTGCGCATCGCCATGACCCTTGCCGACATTCCGGCAACCGACGGCGCCCCCGATCAGGGTACCGAAGGCATCCGCTTCATGGGCTATACCCTGTACGATCCGCTGGTCGCCTGGGACCTGTCGTCGGCGACCGCCCCGGCCAAGCTGGTGCCCGGGCTGGCAACCAAGTGGTACCAGGACCCAGCCGATCCCACGAAATGGATATTCGAGCTGCGCCAGGGCGTTAAATTCCACGACGGATCGGATTTCAATGCCGACGCGGTGATCTTCAGCATCGATCGCGCCCTGAACGACAAGTCGCCCGTCTTCGACCGGATTGGACGCAGCGTGCTGATCGCCGCTCTGTGGCCGCTGGTCGGCTACCGCAAGATCGACGACTACAAGGTGGAGCTGCAAACCAAGGGCGTCGACACGATCATGCCCTCGCTGCTCAACCGCTTCCCGATCTCGAGCCCGGCCAATTTCGAGAAGGTCGGCCGCGACTGGCAGGCCTATCGCAAGTCGCCTTCCGGCACCGGCCCGTGGAAGATGAAATCGTGGACGCCGCGCGAGCGTGCCGAGCTGGAGCGCAACAACGACTACTGGGACAAGGCGCGGCTCCCCAAGAGCGAGCGCATGGTGCTGCTGCCCATTCCCGACGTCTCCACGCGCACCGCCGCCCTCCTGTCGGGCCGCGTCGACTGGATCGAGGCGCCGGCGCCCGATTCGCTCGACAAGCTGCGGGCAGCCGGCTGCAAGATCGAGACGAACGCGATCCCGCACATGTGGCCCTATACGCTCAGCATGCTGCCGGGCGCTCCGACCGCCGACATCCGGGTGCGCAAGGCGCTGAATCTCGCGATCGACCGCGACGCGATGGTTAAGCTCCTGAACGGGCTCGCCGCTCCGGCCGTCGGCTGCGTGCCGGCCGACCATCCGTGGTTCGGCAATCCGACCTTCAAGATCCGCTACGATCCGACGGAAGCGAAGAAGCTGCTGGCCGAGGCCGGCTATGGTCCGCAGAAGAAGCTGAAGATGAAGGTCGCGATCTCGACCTCCGGCTCGGGCCAGATGTATCCGCTGATCATGAACGAATTCATCCAGCAGCAGTTCGCCGAAGTGGGTGTGGAGCTAGAATTCCAGGTGATGGACTGGAATGCGCTGCTGAATTTCATGCGCCAGGGGGCCAAGGCGCCGGAGGCCGCCACGTTCAGCGCCATCAACGTAAGCTGGAACACGATGGACCCGCACAACGCCTTCATGCGCTTCGTCGACAGCCAGCAGGTCCCGCCCAGAGGCTCGAACTGGGGCTATATCAACGATCCGGAGTTCGACAAGCTTGCCGCCGAGGCGCGCAGCACGGCCGATCCGGCAGCCCTCGACAAGGTGCTGGCCCGGATCAATACGCGCATGGTCGACGAGGCGGTGTTCGTGTGGTTCGTCCACGACGTCTGGCCGAACGCGATTTCGTCCAAGGTGAAGGGCTACGTCCACCCCAAGAGCTGGTACGTCGATTTCTCGCCTGTGACGGTCGGCTAACCCGGCTTTCGCTGCGACCAGCCGATATAGAGACCGGCGCCGACGATGATGGCGGCGCCGATCCAGCCCAGGAAATCGGGGAAATCACCGAAGAAGAGATAGCCCACGATCACCGAGCCGATGAGCTGCATGTACTGGAAGGGCGCCACGATGTTGGCCGGCGCGTAAGCAAGCGCCCGGGCCACGAAATAATGGCCGGTGCCGCCCAGCACGCCGAGACTGCAGAAGAAGAAGATGTCACGGGCGCCGTGCGGCGTCTTCCAAGCGAAGGGCAGTATCGCCAGCATGCCAAAGCTGCCGACCACAGAGCTGTAGATCGCCGAGGTCTCCGGCATGTCGACGGTGGAGATGAGGCGCGTCAGCACCTGGTAGATGGCGTAGCAGGCCGCGCTCAGCAGCGAAAGCAGCGCCGCCCACTGGAAGACCGTGCTGCCCGGCTGGATCAGGATGACCACGCCGACGAAGCCGACCAGAAGTGCGCCGATGTGAGCGCGAGCGGCGCGCTCGCCCAACACGAGCCATGCAAGCGGCAGCACGAGCAGTGGCGCCATCATGGTAATCGCCGCCGCCTGGCCGAGCGGGATGTAGACGATGGCGAGGAAACTCGCGACGTTCGACGTGAAGAGCATCAGCGAGCGCATGAGCTGCGTCCCGAGCCGGCGCGTGCGCAGCATGCCCAGCCCAAAGCGCGGCACGAAGAAGATCAGCATGAAGACGATGTGCCCGAAGGCCCGTGCCCAGGAGATCTGCAGCGTGCTGTAGTCGGCGCCCAGGAACTTCGCGAACCCGCTCATGACGGGAAACAGGAGCCCGGCGCCGCACATGAAGAGGATGCCGGCCAGGATTCGCTGACCGGCAGGCGCCGGCGTGAGCGCCGGGTTCGGCGTCAATGCCCGGGCTTCGCCCGCTGCAGCGCCTCCCAGACGCGCATCGGCGTGGCGGGCATCTCGAGACGTTCGATGCCGGCCGGACGCAGTGCGTCGAGAACGGCCGCCATCACGGTCTGCGGTGCACCGATGCACCCCGCCTGGCCGGAGCCCTTGACGCCGAGCGGATTGGCTTCGGTCGGCCGTTCGACCAGCTCGATATCGAAGAACGGCAGGTCGGTGGCGCGCGGCAGTGCGTAGTCCATCAGGGAGCCGCTGAGGAGCTGACCGGATTGCGGATCGTAGATCCGTGTGCTCCAGCAGGGCCTGGCCGATTCCCTGCGCGAGGCCGCCCTGCACCTGCCCCTCGGTCAGCATCGGGTTGATCAGCCGGCCGTAATCGTCGACCGCGGTGTAGCTCACCAGGTCCGTGGTCCCCGTCTCAGGATCGATCTCGACCTCGGCGACGTGGCAGCCGCTCGGGAAGGTGAAGACGTCGGTGATGTTCAAGACATGCTCGCCGAGCCCGGGTGACATGCCATCCGGCAGGTTCGACGCGTCCTGAGCGCTGGCGGCAAGGGCGGCAAGCGCCATGCCGTGGTCGCCACCACGCACCGTGAAGCGCCCCTGATCGTAATCGAGCTCATGCTCGCTGGCTTGCAAGAGATGGGCCGCCAGTCGGCGCGCCTTCGCCAACGCTGCATCCATGGCCTTGACCAGCGCCGCGCCGCCCATGTGCATCGAGCGCGCGCCGCCATGGCCCGCCCCGCTTCTCACGGCACGCGTGTCGGCCTGGACGTAACGGAATAGGTCGATCGGCAGGCCAAGATGCTTCGAGGCGATCTGGGCGAACGAGGTCTCGTGGCCCTGACCGTTCGATTCGGTGCCGACGGCGATGATCACGCTGCCGTCCGGCTCGAAACGCACCTCTGCTCCCTCGTTCGGCGCGCCGCGTGAGGTTTCGAGAAAGCACGCGACGCCGAGCCCGCGCAGACGGCCTCGCGTACGGGACTCCGCGCGCCGGGTCTCGAAGCCCCCCGTGCGCGCCACGGCGGCATCCAGGTTGGCCACGAAGTCGCCGGAGTCGATCGCCATGCCCATCGCGGTCTTGTGTGGGAACGACGCAATCAGGTTCTGCCGTCGCAGCGCCGCCGGATCGCGGCCGAGCACGCGCGCCGCCGCCTCGATGGCGCGTTCGATGATAAAGTTGGCTTCGGGTTTGCCAGCGCCGCGATAGGCGTCGACCGGCACCGTGTTGGTCAAGGCGCCGCGCACGTCGACGGCGATCGCAGGGATATCGTAGACGCCGCCCTGCGCCGTCGAGGCGGCGACCACCGACGCGCCGGGTCCGTTGCCCGAGAGGTAGGCGCCGAGATTGGCGACCATCGCCACGTCGAGCGCCAGGATGCGGCCCGTCGCATCCAGCGCGATCCGGGCCGTCGCTTCGATGTCGCGGCCCTGCGCTCCGGTCACGAAATCCTCGGCGCGATCGGCCAGCCACCGCACCGGGCGCTTCAGGCGTCGCGCCGTCCACAGCAGCAGGATCCATTCGGGATAGAGGAAGTTCTTCATCCCGAAGCCACCGCCGACATCGGGCGCGTGGAGCTGGATACGCTCGGGGGCCAGCTTGAAGATGAATTCCGCGAGCTGGCGGCGGATGCCGTGCAGCCCCTGCCCCGTCAGTTCGAGGTCCATCGTGTCGGTCGCCGCATCGTAACGAGCGATGCCCGCGCGCGGCTCCAGCGGCACGACGATGACACGGTTGTTCGTCACATCGACTTCGACGATGTGCGCGGCGTCCTTCATCGCGTCGGCAACGGCGGCACGATCACCGCGCTGGACGTGATAGGCGAGGTTACCCGGCGCCTCGTCCCACAGCAGGGGCGCATCGGCGGTCAAGGCCGTGCGTCCGTGGACCACCGACGGCAGCGGCTCGTACTCGATCTCTATCCTTTCCGCTGCCTCGCGCGCGATCTCTTCACTGTCGGCAACCACGAAGCAGACCGGATCGCCGACGTGGCGGACCCGGCCCGCCGCCAGCGCCGGCCGAGGCGGCACGATCAAAGGTGTCACGGCGGCCAGACAGGGCATCGTGCCCAGGCCATCCGCCGCCAGATCGTCCGCCGTCGCGACCAGATGCACGCCGTCCATCGACACTGCCCGCGCGACATCGAGGCGGCGGATCACGGCGTGGGCGTGCGGCGAACGCAACACGTAGCCATGCAGCGCCGCGGGTTCGGCGATGTCCTCTACGAAGCGGCCGCGACCGGTGAGAAATCGCGCATCCTCGAGCCGACGAATCGATCGCACGTCCTGGCTTGCATCCGCCACCTGATCTTCTCCCGGCTCGTTGAATTGCAGCAAGCATACACCATTGACGGGCCGCGGCGACGGGCCGACGCTCCCGCCATCTCGCTCACATGCTGTATTCTGGAGGAAGCAAATGATCGATCTGCACTACTGGCCGACGCCCAACGGCAAGAAGGTCACCATCCTGCTCGAGGAATGTGCCCTGCCCTACCGGGTCGTGCCGGTGAACATCGGCCGCGGCGACCAGTTCACGGACGAATTCCTGGCGATGAACCCCAATCATCGCATGCCGGTGATGGTCGACAATGCGCCGGCCGATCGCGGCAAGCCGCTGGTCGTCTTCGAGTCCGGCGCGATCCTGATATACGTCGCGGAGAAGGCCGGGAAGTTCTATCCGCAGGATCTTCGAACCAAGCACGAAGTGAACGAGTGGCTGATCTGGCAGATGGCCAACCAGGGGCCGAAGAGCGGCGAATGCGGCCATTTTCGCCGCGTCGACCAGGCCAAGGAGGGCGATCAGAAATACGCCATCACGCGCTTCACCGACGAGGTGAACCGGCTTTACGGCGTGCTGAACAACCGCCTCTACAGGCACAGGTACCTGGCCGGCGATCAGTACACGATCGCCGACATGATCTGCTATCCGTGGACGGTGAACTGGAAATTCCAGGGCCAGGACGTCGAGGAGTTTCCGCACTTCAAGCGCTGGTTCGAAGAGCTGGGCGCGCGGCCGGCGGTGCAGAAGGGCATGGCCGTCGGCGCCGATCTTTCGGTCGATCGCGAGAAGCTCCCGCCCGAAGAGCAGGAGCGCCTGCGCAAGATGCTCTACAACCAGCGCGCCCGGCCGGTGCCCGCAGCGTAAGCTACTGGCGTTGCTCGCTGGAGAGAGGGGGCGCCACCTCCTCCAGCGACTTGCCCTCCGCGGCGACGCCGAGCTTCAGGGTGACCAGCGCCGCCGCGATCATCAGGGCCGCGCCCAGCAGATAGCCCCACATGATCTCGGCCGAGTTTCCGCCCTGGATCAGCACGCCGAACAGCCACGGACCGCCGACGCCGCCGATCAACGTGCCGAAGGCGTAGAACAGCGCGATGGTGAGTGCCCGGATCTCGAGGGGAAAGCATTCGCCGACGGTGAGATAGGCGGCACTTGCCGCCGCCGACGCGAAGAAGAAGACGACGCTCCACATCGCGGTCTGCGTCGTCGCGTCGAGATGGCCGGCCTGGAACATCCAGCCCGTCACCGCCAGCAGCACGCCCGAGATCGCATAGGTGGCAGTGATCATCGGCCGACGCCCCAGAGAGTCGAACAGTGGCCCCAGCAGCAGCGGCCCGAGAAAATTGCCGATCGCGAAAGGCAGGATGTAGAGGCCGACCTTGTCGGCCGGCACGTTGTAGAATTTGGTGAGGATCAGCGCGTAGGTGAAGAAGATCGCGTTGTAGACGAAGGCCTGCGAGACCATCAGCACCACGCCGAGGGTCGTGCGGCCGCGATAGTGCTTGAGCAGGGTTCGCGCGACGGAAGCCATCGTCGTCTTGTGCGGATCTCCCAGCGTCAGCCACACCGTCACCGGCTGGAGCTTCCTGCCCGTCTCGGCCTCGATCCGCGCCTCGATCTCCTCGACGACGCCTTCGGCCTCTCGAGGCTTGCCGTGGATCATCAGCCATCGCGGGCTTTCGGGCAGGAACCGCCGGAGGTAGAGAATGACCAGGCCCAGCACGGCGCCGCTGCCGAATGCGACCCGCCAGCCCATGTCAGGATCGAGAACGGTGGGATCGAGCAGCCAGACGGACAGCAGCGCACCGCCGGCCGCGCCGATCCAGAAACTGCCGTTGATGGCCAGGTCGATGCGACCTCGCAGACGCGCGGGAATCAGCTCCTGGATCGCGGAGTTGATCGCCGAATACTCGCCGCCGATGCCCGCACCGGTCAGGAAACGGAAAAACAGGAAACTGTAGAAGTCCCACGAGAAGGCCGTCGCCGCCGTCGCCACGAGATACACGCCGAGGGTGACGTTGAAGAGCTTCTTGCGGCCCAGCCGATCGGTGAGATGCCCGAAGAACAGCGAGCCCAGCACCGCGCCCGCGAGATAGGCGCTGCCCGTCAGGCCGACCTGCTCGGCCGTGAGCTGCAGGCGCGGGCTGGTCTGCAGCGCCGCCGCCACGGAGCCCGCCAGCGTGACTTCGAGCCCGTCGAGGATCCAGGTGATGCCAAGGGCAACCACGACCAGCTTGTGGAAGCGACTCCACGGCAGGCGGTCGAGGCGGGCGGGAACGTCGGTCTGCACAGCCGGTGCAACGCATCGGCACGCCGAAGGTTCAAATCCGGTCGGAGTCGCCAACGCCGCAAGGCTGGTCTGCCGGCCCGGTGCTGGCGACAAAGGGGGCCGCCGCCTAAAGTGTAGAAATGACCGACAACACGATGGCGGCAGGCCCCGCACCTGTAACCGCCCCCGCGGCTCCGGCTCTTGCGGCCTCCGCCAACAACACGACCTTTGCCGTCATCCTCTCCTTGAGCTTCTGCCACCTGCTCAACGACATGATGCAATCGCTGGTGCCGGCGCTCTATCCGATCCTCAAGGATTCATACGCACTGTCATTCGGTCAGATCGGCTTCATCACTCTGGCCTTCCAGTGCACGGCCTCCATGCTGCAGCCGGTGGTCGGGATGTACACCGACAAGAAGCCCCAGCCTTATTCCCTGATGGTCGGCATGGGCTTTACCCTGGTCGGCCTCCTGCTGATGTCGCAGGCGAGTTCATATCCCCTGATCCTGTTTGCCGCCGCGCTGATCGGCATGGGCTCCTCGGTGTTCCATCCCGAGGCCTCGCGCGTTGCCCGTATGGCGGCAGGCGGCCGCTACGGTCTGGCGCAGTCGCTGTTCCAAGTCGGCGGCAACATGGGCTCTGCCGCGGGGCCGCTGCTGGCGGCATTCATCGTCGTGCCGCGCGGCCAGCAGAGCATCGTGTGGTTCTCGGCGGCCGCTCTGGGCGCCATGATCGTGCTGTTCCAGATCGGACACTGGTACAAGGCCAACCGTAGCAGCCAGAAACCGGCGACACGCACGACCGCCGCCGCCGCCGGACATGTGACCCTGTCGAAGGCGCGGGTCGGCGTCGCCGTCGCGGTCCTCGTGGCGTTGCTCTTCTCCAAGAACGTCTACAGTGCCAGCCTCGGCTCCTACTTCACCTTCTACTTGATCCAGAAGTTCGGTGTGGAAGTGCAGACCGCGCAGCTCTTCCTGTTCGCCTTCCTGGTCGGCATCGTCGCCGGCACGATCCTGGGCGGCCTCGTGGGCGACAGGGTCGGTCGCATTCCGGTCATGTGGTTCTCGATCCTGGGCGCGCTGCCGTTCGCGCTGATGCTGCCCTACGCCAACCTGTTCTGGACCGGCATCCTCGCGGTCACGGTGGCGATCATCATGGCGTCGGCCTTCTCCGCCATCCTGGTCTATGCGCAGGAACTCCTGCCCGGCCGGGTCGGGTTGGTGGCCGGCATGTTCTTCGGCGTATCGTTCGGCCTGGGCGGCCTTGGCGCCGCCGCGCTGGGCCAGATCGCCGACCATGCGGGCATCGAAGTCGTCTACAAGGTGACGCCGTTCCTGCTCCTCCTGGGCCTGCTCACGGCCTTTCTGCCGCGCCACCCGAGCGCTCCCAAGCTCCCGGCCTGATCAGACCCAGTTGGATCAGGCAAGCCCGGCCGTCGCGATCCGGCCGGCTTCGGCAATCACCACGGTGCGTGCCTCCTGGTGCCCGGACACGGTTGCGTTAAACTGGTGACCGGACCCTTCGTCAGAGAATTCGGGCAACGGCGCACGCCGCCGCAAAGCCGGGAGATGGGATATGGTTCTCGGAATGCTCGAGGGGCGCCGGCTGGATAGTTGGAACTCGCTGTTCCTGCTGGGCACAGTGCTGACGACGGTGACCGGCTTCCTCTTCCCCATCACCGTGTTCACGCCGGCGATCGGCGTCGGCATCGTCTCGGCAATCGCGCTGGCGATTACTCTGATCGCGCTCTATGTGGGTCACCTCGCCGGCGCGTGGCGCTGGGTCTACATCGCAAGCGCCCTGTTCGCCTTCTATCTCAACGCGTTCGTGGCCGTCGTGCAGTCCTTCCAGAAGATCGGCATCCTGAACAGGTTCGTGCCGACCGGGTCGGAGCCACCGTTCGCAGTGGTACAGGGCCTCGTGATGCTGCGTTTCATCCTTCTGGGCTTGCTCGTGCTGAAGCGCTTTCGTCCGGTCTGAAAATCGAGGGAGACAAACATGAAAGATTTTGCGGGCAGGATCGCCGTCATCACCGGGGGCGGCACGGGCATGGGCCGGGAGCTGGCGCGGCAGCTCGCCGCCGAGGGTTGCAATATCGCGCTGGGCGACGTGTCGGGCGGCGCCATGGCCGAGACAAGGCGCCTCTGCGAGGCCGCCGGCCTGCAGCAGGGCCAGCGCATTACGACCCACATCGCCGACGTGGCGGACGAGCCGCAGGTCCTGCGGTTTCGCGACGAAGTGGCCGAGCAGCAGGACAGCGACCGCATCCATCTCCTGTTCAACAATGCGGGGATCGGCGGCGGCGGCAGCTTCCTCGTAAACGAGCGCGACGAATGGGAGCGCACGTTCAACATCTGCTGGGGCGGCGTCTATCTCTGCACGCGGGCGTTCATGCCGGCGCTGCGCCGCGCCGATGCGGGCCATATCGTCAATACGTCGAGCGTCAACGGCTTCTGGGCCTTCATCGCGCCCAACATCCCGCAGACCGCCTATGCCGCCGCCAAGTTCGCCGTGAAGGGCTTCACCGAGGCGCTGATCACCGACCTGCGCATCAATGCCCCGCACATCAAGTGCTCGGTCGTGATGCCCGGCCATATCGGCACATCCATCATCGCCAACTCGCGCAGGCTGCAGAGCGGCAACCAGACCGATGAGATCACGGCGCACGAAGTGGCGCTGGCCCGGGCGCGCATCGCCTCGATGGGCATCGACACCACCCGTCTGTCCGACGACGATGTCCGCAAGATGATTGCCGAGCGGGCGCGCCGCTTCCTCGAGGAGGCGCCGACGACGGCAGCCGAGGCGGCGACGGTCATCCTCGACGGCGTCCGCAACGAGCGCTGGCGCATCCTGGTTGGCCGCGACGCCGAGCGGATCGACAGTCTCGTGCGCGAAGCGCCCGAGCAGGCTTACGAGACAGAATTCTTCGAGGCCTTCGCGAAGGAGACTGGCTGGGTGGTCGGCGGGCGCTGATCCGACCCCCACCCGAACCAGCCGCCGATCCCTACTGCCTGGCGGCGTCGCCGCGCTTGGGCGGTCGGCCGGAGCTGAGCGGCGTGGCCTCCGGGTCCTCGATATCCCGGGAGTCCGGAACGAGGCCGCGCACATCGGAGGAAGGACGCCGGTTGACGACATCGTGCCGGTCATACAGGAACATTCGCCGCGCGTTGGCGGGTGGTTTGTGGGTCGTCCCGAGAAGGCTGCGCGCGCCCTGGACGACGACATCGTATTTGTCCGGGTCGGTCGCTGACAGGCTGACATAGCAGGCGGCGCGATAGCTGCCGTCCTGGTTGATGGCGACCTCGAAGGTCGGGCCCACGATCTCGGGCAGGGCAACGCCCGCCCCGCGAAGATCGTCGTAGAGCCTGTCGACCTCTTCCTTCTCCCGCATCACCGACCAGGTGGCGAGCTGGTCGGCGAGCTTGCCCTTCGCCTTGGCCGTGTTCATGCCGTCCTGCACGCGCTCCAGCATAAACCGTCGAACCTGCGGCGCGGCGATCGGGCCGACAATGAAGGCAGACAGCGGCGCCGGCGTGGCGAGCGAGTTGTTGCAGATGTTTACGGCCTGGTGGGACATCGGCAGCGGCGGACGCTCGAGACCGATCGGGCAGAGGTTGAGCGCCAGGAATTCGCCGATCGTCTCGACGTACTGGAATTCCTCGACGGGCCTCGCCATCAGGGTGGCCACAAAGGTCGGGGGCAGCCCCATGTCGGCAGCATATTTGATCAGCATCGCGGCGCCGCCACGCGCGTCGGCGAAGCCCTGGAGACGGCTCGCCACAGGGTCGTCATGGGTCAGGCCGCGCAGCTCGGTGCGATCGAGGAAGAAATTGTGGAAGGCGACCTTGCCGCCAACCTCGACGTTACAATCCGACGGATAGGCCGCCCACGCACGAACGGCATTACCGCCCAGAAGTGCGAGGGCACAGGCTGACAGGCAGAGGTCCTGCTTGCGCACGACCGCGGCAATCTTGAAGCTTCGCAACAACTCGCCGATCCGGACTCCCTCCGAAAGGTTGCCGCCCAGACTGCTCAGCTCGACCGTGGCAAGCGGCATTCCAGGCTTCGGCGGCGACGAGGCCTGAAGCTTGACCAGCAAATCCCGCAGCTTTTCAGCGTCTCCGGCTTCGATCATGCCCGTCAGGCGCAACCTCGGACTCTCCGCGGCGTCGTTTCGCGCCAAAGTGGTCGCGGGCTTGAACGGCGCGACGGAGACGATGGTCGCAGCGCGAAGCTCTCCGGCACCTAGAACCGAGGCGACCGCAAAAACCAGAAGGGCTGCAATTGACCGCATACTCGTCCTGCCTACCGCGATGCCGACTAATCGTCGAGCATCCCATGCACTGTTCGCGCCACTGTGAACGCGTACTCGGCTTACACAGGGAAGAGCATGATTTTTGTGGCGAAAAATAGTGTCGAACAATGAAAGCGAACCCTCATGGCTCGGGCGTCCAATCTCACGACGGGCAAATGACTGCACGTGCCACCGAAGCTTACGAAAAAAGGCTCCGGACACCGTGACTAACGGTGCCTGGAGCCTTTTCCGATAGCATCGCGCCCTTCAACCGACGAGCGCCCAATCGTTTCGTTCGTTTCTCAAGTGCCGGGAACGCCCTGCCTGAGGAGAGCGCCACCGACACTGAGGCCGAGCGCGTGCTCAGGCTTTGAGATTGACCGCGGCTTCCTTGCCGCGCTCGACCTGAACTTCGTAGCTGATCTTCTGACCTTCATTCAGGCCGTTGAGCCCGGCACGCTCGACCGCGCTGATGTGGACGAAGACATCCTTGCCGCCCGTGTCGGGCTGGATGAATCCGAATCCTTTGGTGGCGTTGAACCACTTAACGGTACCTGAAGCCATTTGGTTAGTGTCCTCAATTTCCGGCGCGAAAACCGTGCCGAGTTTATGATAGCAACATTTCACCCCGTCTGACCATCGCCTGTCTAGAGCATCATCGGACAATTGGGAGCTGCCTTGAAAGCGCCTTTTTGGCGTTTCTCGTCTGACCTGCCGCGCGCAAGGTAGCTTCGGGCGTCCATGCCGCCTTCGTCCCCCGGCGAACGCAATCTTCTCCGCCGCCCAACCCTCGCCAGACGGGCGCCCGGTGACCCGAAGGTGATCTGCCCTGCGGTCCCCCCCCACTGGCAGAGTGACGCTTGCAGTCTATATTCTTCTGTCTCAGGCACAGGTGTCGCGACAGGAGCCCGCAATGCAGACTTACAAAAAGACTCCCGAGGCCGTGGCGAAGCTTTCGCCAGATCAGTTCTACGTGACGCAGGAAAGCGGGACCGAACGTCCCGGCACCGGCGCGCTGCTGCACAACAAGGAGCCGGGCGTCTATGTCGACATCGTTTCGGGCGAACCCCTGTTTGCGTCGTCCGACAAATACGAGTCTGGATGCGGCTGGCCCAGTTTCACCAAGCCGATCGAGCCGGCCAACGTCGCGGAGCTGAAGGACGGCTCGCTCGGCATGATGCGCATCGAGGTTCGGTCGAAGCATGGCGACAGCCATCTCGGTCACGTCTTCCCGGACGGTCCGCGCGACCGCGGCGGGCTGCGCTATTGCATCAATTCGGTCTCGCTCCGCTTCGTCCACCGCAAGGACATGGAGGCGGCGGGCTATGGCGCCTATCTCGACCAGGTGGAGGACGTGAAATGAGCGAAGAGCGCGCAGTACTGGCAGGCGGCTGCTTCTGGGGCATGCAGGATCTCATCCGTCGCATGCCCGGTATCTTGTCGACGCGTGTCGGCTATACCGGCGGCCACGTCGCGAACGCGACCTATCGCAACCACGATGGCCATGCCGAAGCCATCGAGATCGTCTTCGATCCGGCGAAGACGAGTTATCGCAAGATCCTCGAGTTCTTCTTCCAGATCCACGATCCCTCGACGATGAACCGCCAGGGCAACGACCGCGGGACCAGCTACCGTTCGGCGATCTTCTACACGACCGACGAGCAGCGCCTCGTCGCACTGGACACGATCGCCGATGTCGAGGCGTCCGGCCTGTGGCCCGGCAAGGTCGTCACCGAGGTCGCGCAAGCCGCCGACTTCTGGGAGGCTGAGCCGGAGCATCAGGATTACCTGGAGCGCATTCCCAACGGCTACACCTGCCACTTCGTGCGCCCTGGCTGGAAACTCCCGGTGCGCGCAAGGGCAAACCAGCCGGCCTGACGCCGCAGCGTTGGGGCGCGCCACCGGCGCTCCATCCGAAGGTCAATTCGCAAGGAGCCCGACCGAGCGCACATTCGAACCGCTGCAAGAGTGCTGCATCGGCTCGCCCGCGACCGTTCGCCGTCGCGGCACACGCAACCGAGCTACGCGGAAGTCGGCCATGAGCCGAAGGAATGACCAGCCGAACCGAATGAACTTCCGCGTCACGACCACCCTCCTCTAGCCTCCCGGCACGACAATCAACGACCGGGAGGGCGCATGCTCAAGAAATTGTCCATTTTCGCCATCGCCGCGCTCACGGCGTCGGCCGCCCCATCCTGCCTCACACCTTCCATCACGCACGCGCAGCAGACCCAGCAGGCGAAGACGTTGCGCATGGTCATGCATTCCGACCTCAAGATCCTCGACCAGATCTGAACGTCGGCCTTCATCGTGCGCAACCACGGCTACATGGTCTACGACACGCTGTTCGCGCTCGACGGCGATCTCAGGATCAAGCCGCAGATGGTCGAGACCTGGAACGTCACGCCAGACATTCTCACCTGGACCTTCACCCTGCGCGACGGGCTCGAGTTCCACGACGGCCAGCCGGTCACGACCGACGACGTGCTGGCATCGCTCAAGCGCTGGGCCGTGCGCGACTCGGTCGGCCAGATCCTCTGGGCCAAGCTCGCCGAAGCCAGGGCGGTCGACGCCAGGACTTTCCAGCTCGTGCTCACGCAGCCGACCGGCGTCGTGTTGCAGGCGCTGAGCAACCCTCAGGCAACCCCTTCATCATGCCCAAGCGGGTCGCCGAGACCTCGCCCAACGACCAGATCAAGGAGTTCGTCGGTTCCGGCCCGTTCATCTTCAAGCAGGACGAATGGAAGCCCGGCGACAAGACGGTCTATGTCAGGAATCCCAGGTACAAGCCGCGGGCCGAACCCGCCTCGGGCCTGGCCGAGGCAAGATCGCCAAGGTCGATCGTGTCGAGTGGATCGCCATGCCCGACCAGCAGACCGCGGTGAGTGCTCTGCAAGCCGGCGAGATCGACATCATCGCGGCGCCGCAGCACGACCTCTATCCGCTCCTGAAGAGGGACCGGAACGCGGAGCTCGTCAACCCGAGCAAGTGGGGCAATCAGTACATCTATCGCTTCAACCAGCTTCACAAGCCGTTCGACGACGCCAAGAACCGGCAGGCGATGCTCCATGCGCTGAACCAGAAGGACTTCCTCGAGGGCGTGATCGGCGATCCCGCGTTCTTACACGGTCTGCAAGGCCATGTTCATCTGCGGCGGGCCATACGAGACGACCGCCGGCTTCGAGGACAAGTACGAAAGCAACTTCGCCAAGGTGAAGCAGCTCCTCGCCGAGGGCGGCTACGACAACACGCCGGTCGTGCTGCTGCATTCGACCGACCTCTATGCGCTGGCTAACATGGCGCCGATCGCCAAGTCGTTGATGGAGAAGGCCGGCATGAAGGTCGACATGCAGTCGATGGACTGGCAGACGCTGGTCGCCCGACGCGCCAAGAAGGATCCGCCGGACAAGGGCGGCCGGAACGTGCTCATCACGTCCACGTCGGCGCCGGATGCCCTCGACCCCCTGGCGCTCGGCTTCGTGGTGGCGACCTGCGACAAGGCACCCTTCGGCTGGCCATGCGACGAAGAGCTGGTCCGGCTGCGCACCGCTTTCGCAGACGAACCCGACGAGGCGAAGCGCAAGGAGATCGTGGAGAAGATCCAGCTCCGCGCAGCCGAGGTGCCGACCCATGCCTTCCTCGGCCAGTACACCAGCGCCATGGCGCGCCGGAAGGCCGTCACGGGCAACGTCACCTCGCCGGTGACGGTCTTCTGGAACGTCGAGAAGCGATAGGACGGGAGTCCCGACATGGCGAACCGGGTCCTGATCGCGCAGTTCATGCACGAGACCAACACCTTCTCGAAACTCCCGACCGCGCTCGAGGAATATCGCCGCCAGCGCATGGTCGAGGGCGCGGCGATCTGCCGAACTTCACCGGTACGCGGAACGAGCTGGGCGGCTTCATCGACGCCGCCAGGACGCATGGCTGGGGGCCGGTCTGGGGCGTGGCGGCCAACATGACGCCCTCCGGCAAGCTGACGACGGAGGCGTGGGAGCATATCCGCGATCTGATCCGCGAAGCGGCACGGAAGGCCGGGCGGGTCGATGCGGTCCGCCTCTCGCTGCATGGCGCCATAGTCAGCGAGACCGAAGACGATGACGAGGGCGCACTGCTCGAGGCGGTGCGTGGCGTGGTCGGCCCCGTCGTGCCCGTGGTGGCGACACTCGACCTGCACGCCAACGCCACGGCGCGGATGGCGCGCCATTCCAACGCGCTGGTGAGCTATCGCACCTATCCGCATGTCGACGGCTACGAGCGGGCGGTGAAGGCAGCCCAACTCGTCGAGGATGCCCTTCGGGGACGCAAGCGGCCGCGCTGCCTGCTGGTGCAGCCGGCAATGCTGAAGGGCGCCGATCACGGGCGTACGACGCAGCCCGGCATCATGCGCGACCTGCTGGCCCGCGCCGAAGCGTTCGAGAAGCAGCCGGGACTGAACGTGGTTTCCATCCCCACGTGGGTTTCACCTGGTCCGACATCCCATGGGCCGGCCCGTCGATCGCCGTGAGCCACGAGCCGGAGGCCGAAGCCGCCGCCGCGCACGCGGCCGAGACGCTGATTCAGGAGATGTGGTCGCGCCGCACCGAGTTCTCCTCGTCCTATCGATTGATCGACGAGGCCGTGGCCGCCGCGCGCAGCGGAGGCGACAAGCCGCTGGTCCTGGCCGAGGGCACCGACAATCCCGGCGGCGGCGGCTACAACGATGCGCCCAACCTGCTGCGTGCGCTTCTCGACGCCGGCATTCCCGGCGTCGCGGTCGGCATGATCCTCGATCCCGGCACCGTGCAGCAGGCGATGAACGCCGGCATCGGCGCGCGCATCGACGTGGCGCTGGGCGGCCATACCGATCCCTCGCTGGGCGCCCCCGTCCAGGCGACGGCGGAGGTGAGGCGTCTCTCCGACGGTACTCTCCGCAACGACGGGCCGATGAATGCCGGTGTCCAGATCTCGCTCGGGCCGACCGCCGTCTTGCACCTTTGGTGACATCGATGTCGTCACGACGTCGACGCGGATGCACACGATCGATCTGCAGGTCTCCTCAGTCAGGGCATCGATCCGCGCACCCGCAATGTCCTGGTCGTGAAGAGTTCGCAGCATTTCCGCGCAGCCTTCGAGCCGATCGCGCGGAAGGTGATGCTGGTCGATGCCGGCGGTCTCTGCTCCACCGATGCCTCACGCTTTCAGTACACCCGCCTGCGTCGTCCGATCTGGCCGCTGGATCACATCGACAAGCCGTGACGAAGACTCTGCCGACGCGGCTCTGATTCGGGCGGCTTCGTCGGCGAAAAGCCTTCTGTGAATTGGTGCTCGCTCAGATGCATGGGGCAAGTTTGCCGTCAGTCTGGGGCAGACGTACCGCTCGGCGATATCGGGGGCGGGGAGCGAGCTGGCCGGCATCTGATCCGAACAAACGTTCGCTGACGCCGCGCGCCGCCGCAGGTTTTTCGGCTAGCGCGCATGTCGGCATGGGCATGTATGTCGCACGGCGAGCCGTGCGGCAGAAGACCGGCGCGCCGGACGCAGAGCCGGCTTCTGGAGAGGCCACCTCTGGGGCCGACCAAGGCCGATATCGCAATATTCACACGCCGGGAGTTGTTTGGTTGGCGCGATTTGCGCTAATCAAGGTTGGGCGCGCTCAAGCCATTGTTCGACATCGAAGCTGAGGTCTGTAGAGGTCGGCCGCAGCCCGGCTCCGTCCAGCCGTCGGGATGATATATTGGGGGAAATTTTGACTGAGGATAATCCTGCGGACATCGGCAAGAAGCTGATTGGAGAAATGCGCGATTCCTTTACCCGGAACGACTGGGATCAAATGACGAGGGCTTTCGAGCAGATTTCGGAAATCAAGACCGACCGAGCCGTACGCCTCGAGGCGACGTGCCTGGCAGTCCGCGCCCTCGTTGCTGCCAAGCAGCGATCCGCCGCCCGCAGCCTGCTCAAGAGCGTCGCGAATAACCATTACAAGAAGCCGGTCCACTATGAATTTCTGACGCGTGCCCACCTCGATCTGAAGCAATACAAGGCTGCGGCTGAAGCCTGCCAGCGAGCCGAGGAGCTTCGCGTCACTGAACTGTAATGAGAGGATTGCCCCGCTCCCGGTTCTCGGACGCCTGAAATTTCGCGGGGAGTATTGTGGACCGCCGCAGGACCGGATCGTGCCGTTAACCCCTGAAGCCCTTCACACGAGGCGCACCAACTGGGTCAGTGCCGTATCAAAGCCCGCGGCGAAGGCGCAAAACAAAGGGCGAATGCTTCCTCACGGCACCGTGGGCGTGCCCATGATCTCCTGGATGGCTCAAGCGTCCAACAGGTGCCAGCGAATCGGGCACACTGGCGGCACATCGCCGGATAGCGCCCCAGCGGTACTGCATCGTTGGCGCCGGCCGTAGACGTCCAAGTGGCGGCCAAGGTCGATCCGGCATCGAATGGGCCTCGGCGAGCGAAGGCCACGAAGCCTTCGCTCGCCGGTCAATGTCACTTGTTCAGATACTCGAGCTTCAGCCCCGGGCGCGGCCATTCGAAGCTGACGAGCTTGCCGGTCATCGAGAGGGTGGCGTAGGCGGTGCGCAGGTCCTTTCCGCCGAAGCAGACGTTGGTGACCATCGCATCGGGGAACTTGTACTGCGTCACCGACTGGCCGTCGGGCGAGATGTCGGAGACGGCGCCGGTGATCAGGGTCGCGACGCAGATGTGGCCGGCCGAATCGACGGCCAACGAATCGAACATCTGGTAGCCCCCGAGACCGGCCACCACCCGGCCCTTCTCGCCGCGATAGGGACCGTTGGCGTCCTTGATCGTGCCGGGCGCCGAGAGCTCGAACGCCCACAAGCGTGCCGTCGGCGTCTCCACGACATAGAGCGTCTTGCCGTCGGGCGACAGGCCGCAGCCGTTGGGCCGTTCCAGCGGGAACACCTTCTGCTCGATCTTCGAGCCATCGGCCTTGGCGAAATAGACGGCGCCGCGATCGTTGTCGTACTCGCGCGTCTTGCCGAGGTCGGTGAACCAGAAGCCGCCGGCATCGTCGAACACAAGGTCGTTCGGGCCGTTCAGCTTGCGGCCGTCGCAGCTGTCGTACAGCGTCTCGAACTTGCCGGTCTCCGGATCGACCACCTGGATCGAGCCGCCCTTGTAGGAGGCGGGGGCCGTGCCGGGGAACAGCCGGCCGTCGGGCCGCTCGATCCAGTTGAAGCCGCCATTGTTGGTCACATAGATCTTGCCGCCGGGTCCCATCGCCGCGCCATTGGGACCGCCGCCGAGCTTCGCGATGAGGTGCTGCTTGCCGTCCGGTGTGACACGGGTCAGCGTCTCGCGCGCGATCTCGACCAGGATGACCGAGCCGTCCGGCATGGCCACCGGGCCTTCGGGGAACTTGAGGCCCGAGGTGATCTCCTTGAACGGCGTCGTCATGGTCGTCTCTCCCGTAGTTCCTGTCGTTATTCTTATCTGCCCTTGAAGGCAGGCTTGCGCTTGGCAAGGAAGGCCGCGACGCCTTCCTTGAAATCCTCGCTCTTGCCCAGCTCGCGCTGGAAGTCGCGCTCGACGTCGAGCTGCTCGGAGAGAGTGTTGCCGCTGGCGCGGTTCATCGCCTCCTTGATGCGGGCGAGCGACAGGGTCGGCCCGTCGGCCAGCCGCCGCGCGAGATCGCCGGCCGTCTTCATCAGCTCGGCATCCTCGACCACGTCCCAGATCAGGCCCCACTCCTTGGCCTGCTGCGCGGAGAGCTGCGGCGCCAGCATGGCCAGCGCCCGCGCCCGCTGCTCGCCCACCAGGCGCGGCAGGAACCAGGTGCTGCCGCCGTCGGGCAGCAGGCCGATGCGCGCGAAGGCCTGCAGGAACGAGGCCGACTTGCCCGCGACGGCGATGTCGGAGGCAAGCGCGAAGCTCATGCCGACCCCGGCCGCCGGACCGTTCACCGCCGCCACGATCGGCTTGGGGATACTGCGCATCAGGCGGATCACCGGATTGAAGAACTTGTCGAGCGCCTCGCCCGAGTCCGACGTGTTACCCTTCGCGCGGTCGGGATCCGCGAGATCGGCGCCGGCGCAGAAGCCGCGACCCGCCCCGGTCAGCAGCACGGCACGCACCGAGGTGTCGGCGGCAAGCTCTTCCCAGCACTGCTTCAGCTCGCCGATCATCTTGCGCGACACGGCATTGAGCCGTTCCGGCGCGTTCAGAGTCAGAGTGGCGAGGCCGTCCTGCTTGGCGATCTGGATTTTTTCGTATGTCATCTGTCTCTCAAACTAACGTCCGGTGAAATTGGGGGCGCGTTTGGCCAGGAAGGCAGCGACGCCCTCCTTGAAGTCCTCGCTCTGCCCCAGCTCGCGCTGGCGGTCGCGTTCGAGGTCGAGCTGCTGGTCGAGCGTGTTGGTGGCAGCCGCGTTGATGGCGCCCTTGATCGCGGCATAGGAGCGGGTCGGCCCCGAGGCGAGCCTGGCGGCGATCTTGCCGGCCTCGTCCATCAGGGCGGCGTCGTCGACGACCTGCCAGACCATGCCCATGCGCGCGGCTTCTTCGGCCGGGACCGAGGCGCCGAGCATCGCGAGCGCCCGGGCCCGGGCATCGCCCACCGTATGCGGCAGAAACCAGGTGCCGCCGAGGTCGGGGATCAGCGAGATGCGCACGAAGGCCTGGTCGAAGCGGGCCGAGCGCGCCGCGATCACGATATCGCAAGCGAGCGCCAGGTTGGCGCCACCGCCCGCCGCCACGCCGTTCACCGCCGCGACGATGGGCTTGGGCAGGTCGCGCATGGCCCTGATCATGGGATTGAAGAGGCGGTCCATCGCGGCGCCGACATCGCGCGGGCCCGAAGCGCCTTCATCGCCGGGGCCGCCGCCTGCCAGGTCGGCGCCAGCGCAGAAGCCGCGGCCGGTGCCGGTCAGCAGCACGCAGCGCACCGCATCGTCCTCGCGAGCCCGCTTCAGCTCGGCGTTCATGGCGTCGATCAATTGATGGCTCATCGCGTTCAGCCGCTGCGGGCGGTTGAGCGTCAGGGTCAGCACGCCGCCCTCGAGGGCGGTCAGAACGGGCGTCTCTTCCATGGCCCCAAGACTGGCATGGCCGAATCGGCCGCGCCATCGGGTCGCGTCGCATCGCGGCACTTGCTCCCTTATGCCGGAGCATGGCCACGATCCTGATCCTGGTCGGCACCGAGTCGGGCAATGCCCAGATGGTGGCCGACGCGCTGCAACCCGTGCTGGCGAGTGCCGGACACGCCGTCGACGTCACCGACAAGGCCGCGACCGCCGCCGACCTTCAGGCGCACGACGTGCTCCTGGTGGTTTGCGCGACCCACGGCTCGGGTGACATCCCGACCAACATCCTGCCGCTGGTCGAGGCGCTGCGGCGCGACAAGCCCGACATGTCGGGCCATCGCTACGGCGTCATCGCGCTGGGCGACATGACCTACCAGGACACGTTCTGCGGCGGGGCTAAGAAAGTCGACGAGGCGCTCGAGCGCTGCGGCGCGAAGAAGGTCGGCGCCCGGCTGGAGGTCGACGCCTCCGAGCAGCCCCTCCCCGACGAAGAAGCCCTCACCTGGATCGAAGGCTGGAAGACGAAGGTTTGAGGAAGGACCCTTAATCAATCCGGCAGCGTAAAAATCTCGACCGGTTCACGGACGCCGCGCAGGCGGTGTTTGCCCAGCAACCTCATCGGGCGCGGGCAGTCTTCCTTGAACTCGGCGGAGGCACAGACGCGGACACCCAAGGCCTTGGTCAGGCCTTCGAGGCGCGAGGCGCGGTTGACGGCGGAGCCGATGACCGTGAAGTCGAGCCGGTCCTCGGTGCCGATATTGCCGAAGGTCACCGTCCCGACATGGAGCCCGATGCCGAACTTCATCGGTTCGGCGCCACCCGTGGCACGCGCCTCGTTGGCGGCTTCGGCATCGTCGATCAACTGGCGCGCCGCGTCGAGCGCGGCCGCCGTCACCATCGGCATGAACAGCGCATCCTCGGCCGGGAAATAGGCCATCACGCCATCGCCGATGAACTTCAGGATCTCGCCGCCATGCCTGGCGAGCGCGTCGCCCACCAGCTGGAAGTAGTTGTTCAGCAGTTCGAGCACCTGATCGGGCGGCAGGCGCTCGTTGAGGCCGGTGAAGTCGCGCAGGTCGGAGAACCACAGCACCGCCCGGATTTCTTCGCCGTCGCCGCGCCGGATCATGCCGTGCAGGATACGCTGGCCGACCTGGCGGCCCAGATAGGTCTCGGCGACGGTCTGGGCGACGCTCTCCTCGATGTACATTTCGGTCACCGCCCCCATCATGTCGACCAGCCGTGTCAGGTCGTCGATGTCGGCGTCGCTGAATCCTTCCTTGCCGTCGGTCGCGAAGGCCACGACGGGCAGCGGTCCATCGCGGCGGACGTGCATCGGCAGCGAAAAATAATCGCTGCCGCCGCCCTCCTTCACCTCGTGCAGCACCTGATGGTGGCGTTCGGTCAGGCTGTCGAGCCGGTAACGTACCGGCGCACCGCCCTCGCGCACCTCCTGCACCGGGCTGCCGACATAGGCCGTGGTGAACTGGACGCCGTAGGCGCGGGCGATCGACTCGACACGTTCGCCGCGCTTCCACAGATAGCCCATCGCCTGGAGCTGCGGATGGACGAGTTGCAGGCCGACATACATCCGCCAGATCGGCACGCCGGCTTCGAGTACGCGATTCATCAACTGCTCGATGAAGGCGTCCGGTCTCTTGATGAGCCGGCCCTCCCGCAACAGCCATTTCGAGACCGCCAGCAGCCGATCCGCGGCCGGCGCACCCCAAGGAGACGCCTCGCCGCTCAGGAGCCGCTCACGACGGCGGCGACTTCCTCGCCGGAGGTGCGGAAGACCCGGCTGGCCGAGACATCGGCAATCTTCTCGATATTGGCCGCCACGTCCTCGACGGTCGGCGCACGGCCGTCGATGCGCAGGCCCTCGGCCTCGCGATACTCGATGCGCGCGAAGGTGCCGGCGCCGGCGCTCCAGATGTCGCCGGTGCGCTGGCACTGCTCGCTGCACAGATAGGCGACCATCGGCGAGACGAATTCCGGCCGCAGTTTGGCCAGCACCTCGGGCGTCATCAGGCTCTCGGTCATGCGCGTGGCGGCCACCGGCGCCAGCGCGTTCATCATGATGTTGTACTTCTGGCCCTCGAGCCTCAGCGCGTTCATGAATCCCACGACCGCGAGCTTGGCGCCGCCATAGTTGGCCTGGCCGAACGTGCCGTAGATGCCGGAGTTCGACGAGGTCACGACGATCCGGCCATAGGCCTTGGCGCGCAGGATCGGCCACGCGGCGTGCGTAACATAGGCGGTGCCGAGGAAGTGGACCTTCACGACGAACTCGAAATCCTCGGTCGTCATGTTGTGGAAGGTCTTGTCGCGCAGCACGCCCGCATTGTTGACCACGATGTCGACCGTGCCGAAGACATCGACGGCGGTCTTGACGATGTTGGCGGCCGTCGCGGCCTCGGCAACGGAATCGTAGTTGGCGACGGCGATGCCGCCGGCCGCCTTGATCTCGTCAACCACCTTGTCGGCGGCGGCATGGCCACCACCTTTGCCGTCCACGGCTCCACCCGGATCGTTCACCACCACCTTGGCGCCGCGGCTGGCCAGCAGGAGGGCATGTGCACGGCCGAGCCCGTTGCCCGCGCCGGTGACGATGGCGACGCGATTGTCGAAGCGTATGGTCATTTGTCTTGTCTCCAGAGTTCTGCCGTTGAGGGCGTCGTGCGGTCGAATTACTTGTATAAAAAGACGATGTTGAGGATCAATGCAGGAAGTCGAAGAGGTGCAGAGCATTGTCCGACGCCCAAAGCAGCTGTCCTGTCAGCGGATGGAAGCTCACTTCGGAGACGATGGTTTGACCAGATGCCAGATACTCAAAAATCAAGCCACCATCGACGGCAGACCACAACCTGACAGCAGACCCTCGCGCCCCATTGCCCTTCGCTCCTTTGGTGACAAACATCGGTAACGTCGGATGCCATGCGACCGACGACACTGGGCTATATGCCCCAGGAATCGCAATTTTCTCGCGGCCGTTGACCGCATCCCAAATTCGAATCGGGTGAGGGTCGTGCGGTTGCTCGGACGAGGCACCCGAAGCGAGCCATTGGCCATTTGGGCTCCACGCCATCGATGCAATGCCCGGTGCTTGGCCCGGCAGTATCCGTTCGATCTTTCTCGCTCTCAGATCAACGAGGGCAATTGGCTTGAGACGGATCGGGCCCGCCCCTCTTTCGATGGCGCTGAACGCCATTTGGGCGCCCGGCCCCGCTGCCATCAGAAGTGCAGAAGCACCAGGCAATGTTGGCACCGCATCCACAAATTCCATTTTTTTCAGATCAAAGTAGAGCGCGATGAGTTGCCTATCGACGAAAGTATTCAGCGCCGCGAAACAACGATCGCCCGTAACGACAACCGACTGAGCTATGTCCTTCATTTCAGGCGGGCGACGTATTTGATCGACAACCTTGCCCTTCCGCACATCGTACACGCCTAAAGCCGAAACAGAGTCGAGACGTTCGTCGTTTGGCAGCGTGACCAGCTCGTCATTCGAACAGAACCCCATGGAAGATCTGTTGCGCGTTGCCGTTCTTGAGAATGTGCTCACCACACTCCAACCGCCGGTTTCCAGCACAGCCACCTTCCGCCCCCAATCAAAAGCGGCGGCGAGAAGCGCTCCACGAGGATTCCACGCGAGAGAGGTGATGTCACCACCTGCAGGCCGCTCCGATCTGAAAGGAATACTCTTCGACAACCGAAGCGATACTGAAGAACCATTGCTGTTCTTCGCCAGGTCGGTATCGGAGGCGAAAAGGCTGCCGGACCAAGTTCCTGCAATTGTTCCAGCCAGGCAGTTCGCAACAAACCTGCGCGTCAACAGCCGAGGGGTTCCTCGCTCCATGCGGAAAGACACGGTTAGTCCTTCCTGAGAATCACCACGGAGGCCACGGCCTCTTCCATGCCGATCACGCCGCCGCCGTTTTCGGCGAGCGCGACCTTTGCCCCTGCCACCTGGCGGGCCCCGGCCTCGCCGCGCAATTGCGTGGCGAGTTCGGCCAGCATCGACAGGCCGGTGGCGCCGACCGGATGGCCCTTGGAGACCAGGCCGCCCGAGGTGTTGACCGGCAGCTTGCCGCCGGGACCGGTGGCGCCCGATTCGACGAATTTGCCGCCCTCGCCCTCGGGGCAGAAGCGCAGCATCTCGCACTGGTAGATCTCGCAGAAGCTGGTGGCGTCGTGGACCTCGGCGACATCGATGTCCTCGGGTTCCAGCCCGGCCATCCTGTAGGCCTTGTCGGCGGCCGCGCGCGTCAGGCCCGGCTCGTCGAGATTGCGGTACATGCCGCCCGAGAAGCCGACGCCCGCGATGTGCACGGCGCGGGCGCGCACCTCCTTCGGCAGCTTCTCGAGATACTCCTTCGAGCAGAGCAGCGCCGCCGCGGCGCCGTCGCCGATCGGCGCGCACATGGCGCGCGTCAGCGGGAACGACACCGGACGATCCTCCATCACCGACTGCGGCGTCATCTGGAAACGGTACTGCGCCTTCTCGTTCAGCGCGCCGTAATTGTGGTTCTTGGCGGCGCCGGCCGCGATCTGGGCCTGGGTCGTGCCGTACTTCCACATGTGCCACTTGGCCTGCATGGCATAGGTGTCCATGAAAATGGTGCGGTCATCGCCCGGCTTGAACTCGGAGCCGACCATCTTGCCGACCCGGTTCATCTCCTCGACCAGCCGGTCGTGCTGGCTGGTGATGTAGCCCTGGTTGAACAGACCGGCCGTGCGCTCGGGCGCCTCCGGGCTGAACAGCTTTTCGACACCGATGCAGAAGGAGAGCTCGTGGGTGCCGGCCAGCACGTCCTTCCAGGCGCCCATGAAGGCGGTCGAGGCGGTGGCACAGGCGTTCTCGACGTTGAACATCGGCACGCGCGCGGGGAACAGCCCCTCCTCGACCAGCGGCTGGAACAGCGCCTGGCCGCGAATCGAATTCTGGCCCCAGAACCCCATGCCGCAATTGCCCAGCCAGCCCGTCTCGATGTCGCTGCCCTTGTCCATCCCGGCATCGGCCAGCGTACCCATATAGGCCTCGCGGGCGAGGTCGCCGATGCTGAGACCGGGGTGTTTCTTGAAGACGGTCGTATAGGCGCCGATCATGTAGACGTCGCGCATCGGGCGGTTCCTCCGGTTGGCTTTGGCCGCATTTGAGCGTATCCAAACAGCTTACGCTAGGAGAACGAACATGGCTGTAGCGGCCCAGGCGAGACCCCTCAACGTCGATGCCACGATCGCCGAGCTCAGGGCGCTTTTCGGCGACCGGGTCAGCACCGCGCACGCAGTGCGCGAACAGCATGGCAAGGACATTTCGTATCACGAGGCGCACCTGCCGGACGCGGTGGTCTTCGCCGAATCGACCGAGGAAGTGCAGCAGATCGTCCAGCTCTGCGCCCGCCACAAGACCCCGATCATCCCGTTCGGCACCGGCACCTCCCTGGAGGGCCATATCAGCGCCCCCAACGGCGGCATCTCGCTCGACGTCAGCCGCATGAACAAGATTCTGCAGGTCAACGAGGCCGACCTCGACGTGGTGGTCCAGCCCGGCGTGACGCGCAAGCAGCTCAACGAATACATCCGCGCGACCGGTCTGTTCTTCCCGATCGACCCCGGCGCCGACGCCTCGATCGGCGGCATGGCCAGCACCCGCGCCTCGGGCACCAACGCAGTGCGCTACGGCACCATGCGCGAGAACGTGCTGTCGCTGCAGGTCGTGACTGCCGATGGGCGACTGATGAAGCTGGGCGGGCGGGCCCGCAAGTCGAGCGCCGGCTACGACCTGGTGAAGCTGTTCGTGGGCTCCGAAGGAACGCTGGGCGTCATCACCGAGATCACGCTGCGTCTCTACGGCATCCCCGAGTCGATGGTGGCGGCGACCTGCGCCTTCGACAGCCTCGAGGGCGCGGTCAACACCGTGATCCAGACGATCCAGTCCGGCATCCCGGTGGCGCGCATCGAGCTGATGGACACCTACACCGTCGACACGGTGAACCAGTATTCCAAGCTCACGCTGCCGCGGAAGAACCTGCTGCTGCTGGAATTCCACGGCACCGAGGCCGGAACCAAAGAGCAGGCCGAGATGGTGCAGGCGATTGCCGGCGAACATGGCGGCGGCGACTTCGCCTGGACCAGCCAGGCCGAGGAGCGCAGCAGGATGTGGCAGGCCCGTCACGACGCGGCCTGGGCCGCCAAAGCCTACAAGCCGGGCTGGGGCATGTGGGCGACCGACGTCTGCGTGCCGATCTCCAACCTCGCCGAATGCATCCTCGAGACGCAGAAGGACATCGTGGCGAACGGGCTCTATGCGCCCATCGTCGGCCATGTCGGCGACGGCAATTTCCATCTGACCATGATGGTCGATCCCGACGACCCGACCTACCTGCCGCGCGCCGAAGGCCTCAACGACCGCATGATCGCCCGCGCGCAGGCCCTGGGCGGCACCTGCACCGGCGAGCACGGCGTCGGCATCGGCAAGATCAAGTACCTCTACAAGGAACACGGCGAGGCGATGTCGCTGATGCGCGCGATCAAGAAGGCGATCGACCCCGACAACATCATGAACCCGGGCAAGATCGTCGGGCCGATCAACTAGGGCACAGTGCGTCCTAAAGCGCGGCGCTGATCTGGGTCACGGGCTGGATGGTGGTGAAGTTGGCGATGTCACCGAACACTTCCGCAGCCCGCGGTCCGGTCAGGCTGGCGTTCAAGGCCGCAGCGCTTTCGAAGCTGAGATGGGTGATGGCCACGTACGGTGCCGTCCCGCCGTCTCCAGCGGAAAGCCCCTTGAGTACCTGCACGCCACAAAGGCCCGAAGACTTGAAGGCCCGCTCCACCAGCGGGATGTGGGTGGCGTTGTAATAGGCGGCGTCGAAACGGGCGCCGTCGGCGGCGGGATATAGGACGCTGAAGACGATCATGGGAACTCCTGCAGTTTCGGCGCCGCGATTGGTTGCGCGCCACACAATGGACCTTAGGCTGGGGATGGGATTTAAGGTCCTAGGATCATCTGAAGAATTCTGAACGCCCCATGAATGGCCAACCTCCTCCAGAGATCGCTTTCGGCCCCTTCCGGCTGGATATGCGCAATCGGCGGCTGTTCCGGAATGGAACAGTCATCGGCTTGGGCGAGCGGGCGCTTGACGTGCTCTGCGCTCTCGTCGCTGCAGAGGGCGCGCTGGTAACGAAATCCGAGCTGATGGCGAAAGTCTGGCCGGATATCACCGTCGAAGAGAATAACCTGCAGGTCCAGGTCTATGCCCTGCGCCGCGTGCTCGGCGAGGACGGGGACAGCCGCGGCCATGTCCGGACGGTCTCGGGGCGCGGCTATCGCTTTATCGGCGACGCGCCGGCTACCGGCGAAGCTGCCGCCGCGCTGCTTCCGCCCCAGGAAATAAGGTATTGCCGGATGGTGGACGACACCCACCTTGCGGTAGCCACCTTGGGCGACGGATCGCCCGTGGTCCGTGCGCCGGTGTGGATGAGCCATGTCGAGCACGACCGGCGCACCACGGTCTGGCGCGAGGTGCTGGCGGCTCTCGCCCGCCGCCATCGGCTGGTCCGCTACGACGCACGGGGCACGGGGCTTTCAGACCGGGACGTCGTGATTTCCTTCGAGGCGGCGATCAGCGACCTAGAAACGGTCGTCGACGCACTGGGTCTCAAACGCTTCGCACTGCTGGGAATATCGCAGGGCGGCGCAGTCTCGATCGCGTACGCCGCGCGCCATCCGGACCGTGTCAGCCGGCTGGTCCTGGCCGGAGGATATGCGCGAGGCTCCCTGGTGGTGGCGCCGGAACGTGCAGCTGCCGTGGAAGCCCTGGCCACCCTGGTTTCGGAGAATTGGGGCAGCGACAATCCCGCCTTTCGGCAGCTCTTCACCTCGCTAGGCTTCCCGGAGGCGACCACGTCCCAGATTCGGGAAATCAACGAGCTGCAAAGGGCGTCGGCCTCGGGCGAGACGGCAGCCCGGATTCTGAAGATGCTCGCCCATGTCGATGTCTCCGCGGAACTCGCGCAGGTGCGCGCGCCGACGCTGGTGCTGCACAGCCGCGATGACGCCTGGATACCTGCCGAGCGCAGCCGCGAGATCGCCCGCGGCATTCCCGGCGCCCGTTTTCACGAGATCGCGGGTGCAAATCATCTCGTTCTGCCACCGGGACCGCTGTTCGACAGCTACATCGCCACGGTTCTGGCGTTCCTCGCGGCCGATCCGGAGACATGATCCTCTGTCAGCGGGCGAGAGGGATCAAAAAGACAAAGGGCCGGCGAATGCCGGCCCTTTTCTATTGAAGCAGGTGCGCCTTACTTGGCGGCCTGGATCATGATCTCGACCGAGAGGCCCGGCGCGGCGAGCTTGGCTTCGACCGTCGCGCGGGCGGGCGCGTTGCCGGGGGAGACCCAGGCGTCCCACACTTCGTTCATCTGGCTCCAGGTCGAGATGTCGGTCAGCCAGATGTTGGCCGAGAGCACCTTCGACTTGTCGGTGCCGGCTTCCTTGAGGAACTTGTCGACCTTGTCGAGGATCTGCTTGGTCTGGCCCTTGACGTCGGCCTTGGCGTCGTCGGCGGTGAGGCCGGCGAGATAGACCGTGTTGCCATGGACCACCGCGCTGCTCATGCGGGCGCCGGCGTTGATACGAGTGACGCTCATTGACTTTCTCCTTGAGAATTCGAAACGGCGGGACCTTAGCAGAGCCTATATCGCCGCGACGACCATGATTTCGACCTTCATGTCCGGGTCGTTCAGCCGGGCCTCGACGGTGGCGCGCGCCGGCGTGTGGCCTGGCACGACCCAGGCGTCCCAAACTCTGTTCATGGCGGCAAAATCTGCGATATCGCTCAGCCAGATGACCGCGCTCAGGATCTTCGACTTGTCGCTGCCGCCCTTGGCCAGCAGGGAGTCGATCTCGGCCAGCGCCTGCTGCACCTGGCCGGTGACGTCGAGGCTCGTATCCTCGGGGATCATGCCCGAGCAGTGGATGCGGTTGCCCAGGATGACGGCCTCGCTCATGCGCGGGCCGCCGTCGATTCGCGTGATGGCGCTCATGATCCGACCCTAAGCCGCCCTGTCCGCTCGCACAACGGACGGGGAATGCACTGCGCCCTCCCTGCGCCGCCGGATCGCGCTAAGGTCCGGCGAAGCCTATGGAGAAAACGCCATGACCATCCCGCCCCAGATTCGACGGCCTCTCGACGGGATGCTCGTCCTCGATCTCGGGCAGATCTACAACGGCCCCTATTGCGGCTTGCAGCTCGCCTTCATGGGCGCCCGCGTGCTCAAGATCGAGCCGCCCGAGGGCGACGTGGTGCGTCGCCGCAAGCGCGAGGTCGAGCCCTATCCGCTGGTCATGCTGAACTCCAACAAGGAGTCGGTGGTCCTCGACTTCAAGCAGCCGCGCGGCAAGGAGCTGTTCCTGGCGCTGGTCGAGAAGGCCGACGTGCTGATCGAGAACTTCGCGGCGGGTGTCATGGATCGCCTGGGCCTCGGCTACGAGGTGCTGAGCAAGCTGAACCCGCGCCTGGTCTACGGCGGCAGCTCGGGCTTCGGCCTTGACGGTCCCTATCGCGACCTCGCCGCCATGGACGTCACCATCCAGGCGATGTGCGGCATCACCAACGCCACCGGCGACGCCGACGGACCGCCGACCAAGGCCGGCGCCGCGGTGTGCGATTTCCTGGCGGGCATCCATCTCTGCGCCGGCATCCTGGGCGCGCTGGTCCAACGTGAACGCACCGGCAAGGGCCAGCGGGTCGAGGTCGCCATGCACGAGGCCGGCGCGATCTCGATCGCCTCGGCCCTGGGCGCGGTGATGGACGGCGACAAGAACGTGCCCGACCGCACCGGCAATCGTCATCCCGCGCTGGCGATGGCGCCGTACAACACCTATCGCTGCCGCGACGGCTATGTCGCGATCTTCACCTCGGCCGAACGTCACTGGGTATCGATGTGCCAGATGCTGGGCCGCGAGGACTGGCTCGCCAATCCCGAGTTCGCGACCACGCCCGGCCGCGCCAGGAACATGGACCTGATCGACGACACGGTCGGCGCCTGGACGCTCCCGAAGACCAAGGACGAGGTGCTGGCCGCGCTCAACGAAGCGCGTGTCCCGTGCGCCCCGGTGAAGACCGCGCGCGAGGTCGCCTACGACCCGCATCTCGAGGCGCGCGGCTTCTGGGTCGATGTCGACCACCCGCGCCGCGGCAAGACCCGCGTGCCGATCTCGCCGATCCGGCTCCATACAGGCGGCAAGTCGGAGATCAAGCGCCCGGCGCCGACCCTGGGCCAGCACACCGATGCAGTACTGGGCGAGCTTCTAGGCCTGAAGGCAGACGAGCTGCTGCAGCTACGCGCCAATCAGGTCACGGTACCCGTGACGGAACGTAAATAGCTGTCATCCTGAGCGCAGCGAAGGATCTCGCGCTGGCGTCATCACCGCTGGCCGATCCGTCAGGTCCTTCGCTGCGCTCAGGACGACTGAAAGGAAGGAGACACGCCCATGCCGATCATCGATTCCCAGGTCCACGCGTACGAAGCGAACACGCCCGAGCGGCCGTGGGCCACCGTGCCGAACTGGCCCGCGCACGTCACCGGCGACGAGATGGTCGCGGCTATGGACAGAGTGGGCGTCGACGGCGCGATCTTCATCTCGGCTTTCGCGTTGTACCGCTACGACGGCAGCTACGCGGAGGAAGTGGCGCGCCGCCACCCCGGCCGCATGGCCATCGTCAAGCCGGTCGATCCCGACGACGAGAACGTGGCCGACGTGATCGCGAAGTGGAAGAAGACGCAGGGAGCCGTCGGCATCCGCATTTTCCTGCGCGAGGAGGAAAAGCGCGGCGCCGACCATCCCGGCCTCGACCGCATCTGCAAGGCCGCCGCGGACTGCGACCTGCCGCTCAACTTCCTGTTCTGGGGCCGCGTCGACGAAGGCATGCGGATCATCGACCGCCATCCCAACACGCGTTTCATCGTCGACCATCTCGGCCTGCTGCAGCCGCGCGTTCCGCCCGCGCCGGCCGAGCCGTGGGCCGACCTGCCGAAGATCCTCGACCTCGCCAAACGCCCGAACGCCGTGCTCAAGATCAGCGGCGCCTGCACGCTCTCGCGCGAGCCCTACCCGTTTCCCGACATCTGGGACCCGCTGAAGCGTGTGTTCGACGCCTGGGGCTTCGAGCGCTGCCTGTGGGGCACCGATTGGACGCGAGCGTTCGCCGTCGTGAACTACGAGAACGCCGTGAAGCCGTTCCTGGAGACCAAGACGCTCAGCGACAGCGAACGCGCCATGCTGATGGGCGGCGCGTGTGCGAAGGCGTACGGCTGGTCGCCCTCTCAGTCCTCCTGAGCGCAGCGAAGGATCTCACGCCCACCCAGGAGTACTTTGATCGTTCCGCAAGGTCCTTCGCTGCGCTCAGGACGACAGGTTGAGCTAAGCCCGCTCGCGAATGTCCGCGAACTTCACCTTCGGGCTCTTCTCGGCGATGTAGCCCAGCTCCCAGGCGTTGCGCGCGAGGAACACCGGCGAGCCGTCGCGGTCCTCGGACATGCCGCCGCGGTTGGCCGACATGAACTCTTCGAGGTCGGCCTTGGTTTCCGCCGAGATCCAGCGCGCGGTCTCGAACGGCGCGGGCTCGAGATCGATATGGACGTTGTACTCGGCCTCGACCCGGGTCTTCAGCACGTCGAGCTGCAGTTCTCCCACCACGCCCACGATATGGTCGCCGCCGATGACCCTGCGGAACACCTGCGTCACGCCCTCTTCCGCCAGATCCTCCAGCGCGCGCCGCAGCTGCTTGGACTTCATCGGATCTTCCAGCCGCACGCGGCGCAGGATTTCTGGCGCGAAGTTCGGGATGCCGACGATCTTCAGCGTCTCGCCCTCGGTCAGCGTGTCGCCCACCCGCAGCACGCCGTGATTGGGAATGCCGATGATGTCGCCGGGCCAGGCCTCGTCGACGATCTCGCGCTCGCGGGCGAAGAACAGGATCGGCGAGTTGACCGACAGGATCTTGCCCGTGCCCATCTGCGTCAGCTTCATGCCGCGGCGGAACTTGCCGCTGCACAGGCGCAGGAAGGCGATGCGGTCGCGGTGGTTGGGGTCCATGTTGGCCTGGACCTTGAACACGAAGCCCGAGACCTTGGGCTCGGTCGGCTCGATCGGCCGCGGCTCGGCGGGCTGCGGCCGCGGCGGCGGCGCCCAGGCCGCGATCGCGTCCAGAAGCTCTTTCACGCCGAAATTGTTGTAGGCCGAGCCGAAGAACACCGGCGACAGATGGCCGGCGCGATAGCTTTCGAGGTCGAAACCGGAATAGCCCGCGCGCACCAGCTCGACATCCTCGGCAAGCTTCTCGTAGGTCGCGGCCGGCAGCGACGCGGCCAGCCGGGGATCGGCGATGCCGTCATACTCGACGCTCTCGCCGATGCGTTCGCGCTGCGCGGCATCGAACAGCATCATCCGGTCGTTGGCGAGATCGTAGGTGCCCTTGAACTGGTTGCCCGAGCCGGCCGGCCAGCTCATCGGTACGACGTCGAGCGCCAGCACCGAGGCGATCTCGTCCAGCAGCTCGATCGGGTCGCGCGACTCGCGGTCCATCTTGTTGATGAAGGTGACGATCGGCACGTCGCGCAGGCGGCAGATCTCGAACAGCTTGCGGGTGCGCGCCTCGATGCCCTTGGCGGCGTCGATCACCATCACCGCCGAATCGACGGCGGTCAGCGTGCGGTAAGTGTCCTCGCTGAAATCCTCATGGCCCGGCGTGTCGAGCAGGTTGAAGACGGCGCCGCCATACTCGAAATGCATCACCGAAGTGGTGACCGAGATGCCGCGCTGCTGCTCGATCTTCATCCAGTCCGAGCGCGCCCGCCGCGCCTCGCCACGCGCCTTCACGGCGCCCGCGACATGGATGGCGCCGCCGAACAGCAGCAGCTTCTCCGTCAGCGTCGTCTTGCCGGCGTCGGGATGCGAGATGATCGCAAACGTACGCCGCAGCCCGGCGGGATGGCCGGCCAGACGGGCGTCGGAGGCGGGAAGAGCGGCGGAATCGGGCACTTTTGGGGGGTCCTTCGGGGTGGCGAGGGGGTAGCGGACAGGTCCGTTGGCGTCAACTCGCGAGGTTTGTTAGTACGGCGCGGCTTTTTCCGGCGGGCGTGGGCCGGGCCGAATGGATTGGGGTCAATGGACAAGACGAAGGCTGGCGGTACGCCAATCGCGCTGCGCGTGCTGAAAGAGCTGGTGCTCCCGCTGGCCGGCGGGGCCGCCTACGGAACGCTGGTGGCACAGGCCAAGCAGATGCCGCTCGACGGCGTGACGGCGGGCGGCGTGGCGTTCTTCTGCATCCTGGCCGCGCAAGGCCTGGTCCTGCGCGCCGCGCGGACCGCCCGGAGCGATCAGCCCGCGCCGGCCTCCGTCAGCGCGCCGGCGCCCGAGCCGCTCAAGCTGCCCGCCCCCGAGAAAGTGCCGGAGAAGGAACCGAAGCCCGCGCCCGCGCTCATCGCCGCATCGACTGTCGAGCCCATCGTCGAGCCCCCTCCGCCTCCGCCGCCCGTGTCCAAACCTGCCAACGACTTCGTCAGCATCCGGGTCGGCATCGAGGAACTCAAGGAGCAGGGCGCCCTGCCCGAACCCGAGCCGGAAAAGCCGGAAGACGGCCAGCGCCCGCTCTTCCGCAACCTCGCCCACGCGCCGACCAAGCGGACACCGGTGGAAGCCTTGGCGCCGAAGCAGCTCCTCGACCTCAAGATGCCCTATCAGGCCGTGCTGAACGCCGCCGTGAACTTCGAACGCGAGGTCAAGCGTCAGGCCGACATGGCCGACGAGCGGACCGCTACGCTGGAAAGCCTGTTCGAAGAGCCGCGCTTCAACCTCTCGAAGGACAAGCTTCAGCAGCTCGATACGCTGCGCCGCATCCGCAACAACATCCTCCACGGCTTCGAAACCCTGGTCGATCCGGTCGAAGCCGCCGCCCTCGTCGCCGCCTTTGACCGTGCTGCGTCATGGTTCGATCCCGCCCTTGTGGAGCCGGAGAAGGCTGAGAAGGACGAGCCCGAGAAGAGCCAACCGGAGCAATCCGTTGAACCGGATAAAATGACGGACGCCGTTGCGAGTTGAGCGGAGAAGTTGCAAGCGTGAAGTTCAGGCCTAAACTCGTGCCACGGACTCCGACCAGTTTGGCACCAGCTGATGTTTCCTCCGGCCGATAACAGCATCACAAAGTACGAACGAATCGTTTTGGCTTCCATTGTCGCTGTCGCGACAATGGTTACAGCCGTCGTGATTATGGCCGATCAATTCAAAGTGAACCTGCTCGCCGATTTGATGCGGGAGCGCAATGATTTGCGCAGCACGTGTAACGCGAAACTAGGAGCCCGATTTCTATTCTGGGCAGCCTTCGCCTACGAGCTTGCTAGTATCGCCATGGCGCTTCATATCAAATCCCGAACGCCGGACGTGGTAGCGTATCAGAAGCTAGGAACATCTGGCCAACACGAGCGCGGATCGATCCGATCCAAAACAGCGGCATCGATCATCGTCTTCGCCGCCATTACGTACTGGGGATCATTTCATCTCGCATACGGCGATTCCAAGATCTGTAATGCTCAATATCTGGTGCCAGTGCTCGTCGGCTATGTGTACTTGTTCGGGGTCAGTGTTGCTCGCGGGCTGTTGACGTTTCTCTTTTGTCATTTCTACTTCATGTCTCTCGATACCGACCCGGATCGGAAGTCCACGGGGTGACTCTCTCTGCTCCGGCATCGCCTTGGCGGCCAACGCCTCCGCGCCCCAGGTGCTTGCAGGCATGAACTGCAGGGCTAAACTCCCGCCCATGAACCCCGACCAGCTCAAGACCTTCATCGGCAGTTTCTGGGACGACCAGATCCTGCCGTCCCTCACCGAGTACATCCGCATTCCCAACAAGTCGCCGTCCTTCGACCCGAAGTGGGAGGAGAACGGCTACATGGAGCAGGCGGTCACGCTGATGACCGACTGGGCGCGTCCGCACGTGGCGGCCTTCGCGGGCGCGACGCTCGACGTGGTGCGCCTGCCCGGCCGCACGCCGCTGATCTTCATCGAGATCCCGGGCGACGACAACGACGACACCGTCCTGCTCTACGGCCATCTCGACAAGCAGCCCGAGATGAAGGGCTGGGCCGAGGGCATGGGGCCGTGGATCCCGGTGCGCAAGGACGACAAGCTCTACGGCCGCGGCGGCGCCGACGACGGCTATGCGATCTATGCCTGCTTTGCGGCGCTATTGGCTCTCCAGGAACAGGGCATCCCCCGCGCCCGCTGCGTCATCATGATCGAGGGCTGCGAGGAATCCGGCAGCTACGACCTGCCCTTCTACGTCGACCACCTGCTCGACCGGATCGGCGACCCGTCGCTGGTCGTCTGCCTCGATTCGGGCTGCGGCGACTGGGACCGGATGTGGCTCACCACGTCGCTGCGCGGCATCGCCGCCGGCACCCTGAAGGTGCGCGTGCTGAACGAGGGCGTGCATTCCGGCGACGCGTCGGGGATCGTGCCCTCCTCCTTCCGCATCGTGCGCAGCCTGCTCACGCGCCTGGAGGACGAGGCGACCGGCGAGATGAAGCTGCCGGAGCTGTTCGTGCAGATCCCGCCACAGCGCATCGCCCAGGCCTCGGAGGCCGCGCGCGTGCTGGGCGAGGAGGTCTATCGCAAGTTCCCCTTCGCCGGCACGACCAAGCCGATGGTCGAGGATCTCGGCCAGATGGTGCTGAACCGCACCTGGCGGCCGCAGCTCGCGACGGTCGGCATGGCGGGCTATCCCGAGCCGGTCGATGCCGGCAACGTGCTGCTGCCCTACACCGAGGCCAAGATCAGCGTGCGCACGCCGCCGACGCTCGACGCCAGGGAGGCCGTTCAGGCCATGAAGAAGGCGCTGGAGTCCGATCCGCCCTATGGCGCCACCGTCGAGTTCGACGCCGGCGAAGGCGGCCAGAGCGGCTGGCACGCGCCGCCGCTGGCGCCGTGGCTGGAGAAGGCGGTGACCGAGGCCTCGCAGGAAGCGTTCGGCCAACCGGTCGCCTATATGGGCGAAGGCGGCACGATCCCGTTCATGGGCATGCTGGGCGACAAGTTTCCGAAGACGCAGTTCGTGATCACCGGTGTGCTGGGGCCGCACTCGAATGCCCATGGGCCGAACGAGTTCCTGCACATTCCGACGGGGAAGAAGGTGACGGTCGCCACGGCGCTGATGATCGCGGCGCACTACGTGCGGGAGAAGAGGTAAAACCCCGTCGAAGGATTCGAAGGGAACCCCTCTGCGCCCCGGCGACATCGTCAGGGAACGCATACGAAATAAACGAGACAAACGAAACGGAGGAGCGACCCCCCCGGGGTTACCGCCACCACCCTCATGCTGAGGAGGCCCGAAGGGCCGTCTCGAAGCATGGGCGCGAGCACCACGTTTGTTGCCCATCCTTCGAGACGCACGCCTTCGGCGTGCTCCTCAGGATGAGGGTGGTGTGTGGATGAACCTGAAGCGGAAAGACCCTAACCGCCCAGCTCTTCCTTCAACATCTCGAGCTCCAGCCATTCGCTTTCGGCGGCTTCGATCTCGGCTTGGGCGGTGCCGATGCGGGTGGTCTTGGCCTGGAAGGACTTGGGATCGCGGCGATAGAGGTCGGGATCGGCGAGCGCCTTTTGCAGCGTCGCAATCTCGGCCTGCAGGGCGGCGATCTTTTTGGGCAACTCGACCAGAGCGCGCTCGCGCTTGAAGCCCAGGCGCTGCTTGCCCTGCCCGCTTTCCTTCGCCGGGGCGGCCTTCGCCTTGGCGCGTGACGGCGTGACGCCCGTCGGCTCCACCCTCGGGCCGCGCTGGTCCACGTAGTCGCTGTAGCCGCCGGCATATTCGACCGCCGTGCCGTCGCCTTCGAGCGCGATGGTCGAAGTGACGAGCCGGTCGAGGAAGTCGCGGTCGTGGCTCACCAGCAGGACGGTGCCGTCGTAATCGTCGAGCGCTTCCTGCAGCAGGTCGAGCGTGTCGGCGTCGAGATCGTTGGTCGGCTCGTCGAGCACGATCATGTTGGAGGGCGCGGCCAGCGCCTTGGCCAGCAGCAGGCGGTTACGCTCGCCGCCCGACAGGGTGCGCACCGGCTGGCGCGCCTGCTCGTCGCGGAACAGATATTCGCGCAGATAGGTCATCACGTGCGTGAGGTGGCCGCGCACCAGCACATGGTCGTTGCGGTCGGCCAGCGTCTCCCACGGCGTCTTGTCGGGATCGAGGCCGATGCGGCGCTGGTCGATCACCACCGGCATCAGGTTGGAGCCGAGCTTCACCGTACCGCTGTCGGGCTCGAGTTCGCCCATCAGCATCTTGAGCAGGGTCGTCTTGCCGGCGCCGTTGGGCCCGATCAGGCCGATGCGGTTCTTGCGGAAAATGCGGGTCGAGAAATCCTCGACGATGACCTTGTCGCCCCAGCGCTTGGTGATGTTGCGCGCCGTGACCACCAGCGCGCCCGAGGCCTCGGCGCTGCCGGCCTCTATGGTGGCGCGGCCCACGGGCCCGATCTGCTGGCTGCGCTGCTGGCGCAATGTCGCGAGCGCGCGCAGGCGGCCCTCGTTGCGCGTCCGGCGGGCGCGGATCGACTTGCCGGCCCACTCGGTCTCGCGCTCGATCAGCCGGTCGAGCTTGTGCCGCTCGGTCGCCTCGCGCTCGATGATGTCGTTCGACCAGGTCTCGAACTCGCCATAGCCCCTGTCGAGGCGGCGCACGATGCCGCGGTCGAGCCACAGCACGGCGCGGCTCAGCGTCGTGAGGAAGCGACGGTCATGGCTCACCAGCACGTAGGCGCCGCGCCATTTGGAGAGCTTCTCCTCCAGCCACTCGATCGTCGGCAGGTCGAGATGGTTGGTCGGCTCGTCGAGCAGCATGACGTCGGGCTCGCCGACCAGCACGCGCGACAGCGCCGCGCGCCGCGCCTCGCCGCCCGACAGCTCGCCGGGTGCGCGTTCGCCGTCGAGCTTCATCTCCTCGAGGATGGCGGCGACGCGGTAATCGTCGGGACCCAGAGAGTCCGGGAGCACCGAGGACACGTAAGCGGCCACAGTGGCGTGACCGGCGAAATCCGGCTCCTGCGGCAGGGTGGCGACGGTGGCGCCGGGCTGGGCGAAGCGCTTGCCGGAATCGGCGATCGGCTCGCCCGCCAGGATGCGCAGCAGGGTCGACTTGCCGGCGCCGTTGCGGCCGACCAGCGACAGGCGTTCGCCCGGCGCGATGCCGAGGTCGACGCCGGCCAGGATCGACTGGTCGCCGAGGTGGAAACGGATGTCGCTGAGCGCAAGGAGGGGGGGATCGGCCATGGAGCGCGCTGTATTGGCCGAACCTGTCCACATCGGCAAGGGCGGAAGGCGCGCTATGGTCGGCCATGCTCGAGGTCCTGGCGGAACCGAAGCGGATCGATCGCGCCATCAGGCGCCTGCACGGCGCCTTGCAGGGCGTTCCCGCGCGCAGCGTGCGACTGACATGGCGAGGCGGCGAACTGCGCACGACCATCCATTGGGCGCGCGACGACGGCTTCTGGTGGGCGGTCGAGCCGCGTCACACGCGCGACGCGCTGGTCCTCGGCCATGCGACCCAGGCGCCGTCGCGGCGCGAGAGCATCACCTGCGAGATCAACCTTCCGCGCGCCGGCGCCGACCGGAAGGTGGCGGGTATCCTGGTCACGGATGGGGCTGGCGCGCTCTACCTTGCCCATTCCGGCCGCATGGGCGGCGCGCGGCCCGGCCAGAGCAGGGAAGGGTTCCGCGAGTTCCTCACCGAGGGCGTGTGGCGCAGCGTCAGGTGGCCTGACGGCGAGGAGAGCGAAGCGCTGATCGTGGCGCCGCTCGACAGTCCCCGCCTCACGCGGCTGCTCGGTCGCTTCGTCGACGCCGTGCGCCGCTACAAGGCGGGTGGCGCCGCGCCGCCGCAGACGGCCCTCTGCACCGATCCCTCGACGCGCGTCTCGCCGGCCGCCGCCTGCGATCGCGCGCTGGTCGATGCCGCGCTCTACGAGGAGCTCACCAAACGCGGCGTCTTCGGCGGCACGGCGGATCTCTTCTCGATCGGTCCCGACGGGCCTCGCCCCCTGTTCGCGCTGGTGGCCGATGGCCAGCCGGAAGAGGTGGCGCTGGCCGTCGGATCCCTGTCGCTGGCCGCCGCACGCCGGGGCCGCGAGGTGAAGCCCATCCTGGTCGCGCCGGCGGACCTGCCCGGCGAGGAGGACGGCGCGCTCGCGGCGCTCCCCTTTCCCTGCGTGCGCTATCACTGGCGGGGCGCGCGGGCGGTGTTCGCGGGGCTGGATGACGCGCTCGACGGATGAGGGCGTTCAGCCGATAAGGGCCCCTCACGAAGCGAGGATGCGCGGATGGTGATGGGTCTTACGACCGGGCTGTGGGTCAGCGCGCAGATCAGGCTGTGCGATCGCGCCTTCATTCCGGCCGCCGTCGTGCGGCGCGGCGATCCCGACGTCGGCACCGTCCTGCTGAAGATCAACCGCTTCGAAGTGGGCGTCACTGTCTTCACCCAGACCAGCACGCTCGACGACGAGCCGTCCTGGAGCCGCGGCACCGGCCCGACGCCCGTCACCGAGGCCGAGGCCGACGCCTACATCGCCCGCCAGGTCGCCCGCGACCCCGACCTCTGGGTCCTGGAGATCGAGGACCGCAAGGGCGAGTATCAGATGAACGGGAAGATCGTGTGAGGCCGAAGAGAGATCCTTCGACTACGCTGCGCTTCGCTCAGGGTGACAAACTTTGGGGACGCACCGCGTCGCGCCAATAAAATTGTCACCCCGAACGACGTGAGGGACCTTGCCCGCTACTGCGCCGGCAGCACCGTCGTCGGGTCGATGGTCTTGCCGGAGCGGCGGACCTCGAAGTGGAGCTGGGGGTTGGCGGAGCCGCCGGAATTGCCGACCTTGGCGATGACCTGGCCCTTCTTGACCGTGTCGCCCTTCTTGGCGAGCAGCTCTTCGTTGTTGCCGTAGGCGGTGATGTAGCCGCCCGGATGCTCGATCAGCAGCAGATTGCCCATCTTGGCGACCTCGCCGCCGGCATAGACGACCTTGCCACCTTCGGCGGCCTTCACGGGCGTGCCCTTGGCGGCGGCGATGTCGATGCCGTCGTTCTTCTGGCCGCCCGACGTGCCATAGGCCGAGACGATCTTGCCGTTGACCGGCCAGCTCATGCGCGGCGGCGGGGTGGCCGGCACCGAGACCGACTTAGCGAGCGGCGTCGGCTCGCCGGAGGGCGCGGCAGAGCGCGGCGCCTCGCCCTGGCTGGTGCCGGGCGGCGGCGCCAGGCCCTCGCGCTTCACCGAGGAGGGTGCGTTGGGATTGGCGGCGGCGGTCTGCTGGCTGGCGGGCTCGCCGTAGCTGTCCTGCACGAAGCGGGCACCCGGCATGTTGAGCGACTGGCCAGGCTTCAGCGTGTAGGGCGCCTTGAGGTTGTTGCGATCGATGATGGTCTGCGACGACACGCCGTAGCGGCGCGACAGGCCATCGACCGTGTCCTTGTCCTTCACGACGTAGACGGGCACGGCGTTGGGGCCGGCGGCGGACCCGGGATACTCCATGGTGCCCTCGCGGGCCCCCATGACGGTGTTGCAGGCGCCGAGCGCGACCGACAGCACCGCCATTGTACCCAGCGTGTGCATCCGGCCGGCCCATCGCGAGGGGAAGCGAGGGGCTGTTTTCATGGGCGGAGTGTAACGTATTGAGAATCCCGGATAAAGGCAGACGCGATCATGGGCGACCTGCCCCCATCGTCGCCGGAACAACGGCGACACTTCCTCGTCGTGGACCCCGCGACGGGCAAAAGTAGGGTCTATCCCTGCCCCAGCACCGGCAGCGGGCCCGACACCAGGGGCACGAAGCGGACCGGCATCAGCGTGTCGCGCTGGAGGCCGCTCTCGTTCTTCACGATGCGCTCGACGACCTGGGAGGTGGGATCGCGGCCCACGGGCACGATCAGGATGCCGCCGACCGCGAGCTGGTCGATCAGCGCCTGCGGGCGCTCCTCGGCGGCGGCGGTGACGATGATGCGGTCGAACGGCGCCTGGCCCGGCCAGCCCTTGCTGCCGTCGTTGATGTCGACCACGACATTGTAGATGCCGAGATCGAGCAGCAGGCGCTCGGCCTCCTTGGACAGGGGCTTGAAGCGCTCGACCGAGTAGACGCGGCGCGCCAGCCGGGCCAGCACGGCGGCCTGGTAGCCCGAGCCGGTGCCGATCTCCAGCACCTTCATGCGGGGACCGACACGCAGCGCCTCGGTCATGGCGGCAACCACCAGCGGCTGGCTGATCGTCTGGCCGAAGGCGATGGGCAGCGCCGTATTTTCCCAGGCACGCTCGGCAAAGGTCTGCGACACGAAGCGTTCGCGGTCGACCGAGGCGATGGCCGCCAGCACGTTCTCGTCGGCGATGCCCGAGTTGCGCAGTTCGGCGATCAGGCGCTGCATGGCGGGGACGTTCACGACGCCCCCTAGTCGACGTCGACGGGCGCCGCTTCGAACTCCGCGACGAGCTTGCGGCGCATGCTCTCATGAGTCAGGTCGAGATGCAGCGGGGTCACCGAGATATGGCCCGAGCGGACGGCGGCAATGTCGCTCGCCGCGTCGATCTCGCTCTCCTGCGGGGCGTAGCCGATCCAGAAGTAGGTGCCGCCGCGCGGGTCCTTGCGCTCGACGATGTGGCCGCCGAAGCCGCGCGTGCCGGTGTGCGTGACGCGAACGCCCTGGACCGAGCCCGCAACGACGTCGGGGAAATTCACGTTGATCAGCACGTTGCGCGGCCAGTCGAGCGCCAGCACCCGGCGCGCCACGGCGGCGCCATGGGCGGTCGCGGTGCCCCACTTCACCGGATGATCGTGGGTAGCGGCCTGGCTGAAGGCGATCGACGGGATGCCGAGCAGGCAACCTTCCATGGCCGCCGCGATGGTGCCCGAATAGGTCACGTCGTCGGCGATGTTGGTGCCGCGGTTGACGCCCGACAGGACGAGGTCGGGCTTGCGGTCCTTCATCAGGTGCTTGACGGCGAACAGCACGCAGTCGGTCGGCGTGCCGTCGACCGCGTGCTTTCCCTCGCTGACCTCGCGGGCCCGGATCGGCCGGGACAGCGACAGCGAATGGCCGGCGCCGCTCTGGTTGACCTCGGGCGCCACGATCCAGACGTCGCTCGACAGCTGCGTGGCGATCTCGACCAGCGCCTCGAGGCCCGGCGCGTGGATGCCGTCGTCGTTGGTGACGAGAATGCGCGCCTTCGCGAGGTTGGCGACTTTCATTTCCTGTCGCCCGCCGCGGCGCGCGCAGACGCGGCAGATGCAGCAGGGGGCGCAGGGATGAGTTCCAGCCCGCCCATATAGGGGCGCAGCGCGTCGGGCACGGTCACGGAGCCGTCCTCGTTCTGATAGTTTTCCAGTACCGCGACCAGGGTGCGGCCGACCGCCAGGGCCGAGCCGTTCAGCGTGTGCAGGAAGCGCGTTCCCTTCCCTTCCCGGGGGCGATAGCGCGCGTTCATGCGGCGGGCCTGGAAGTCGCCCATGTTCGAGCAGCTCGAAATCTCGCGATAGGCGTTCTGGCCGGGCAGCCAGACTTCGATGTCGTAAGTCTTGCGCGACCCGAACCCCATGTCGCCGCCGCACAGCACGACGGTGCGGTAGGCGAGGCCGAGGCGCTTCAGCACCTGTTCCGCGCAGCCGGTCATGCGCTCGTGCTCGGCGGCCGACTGCTCGGGGGCGGTGATGCTCACCAGTTCGACCTTGGGGAACTGGTGCTGGCGGATCATGCCGCGCGTGTCCTTGCCGGCCGACCCCGCTTCGGAGCGGAAGCAGGGCGTGAACGCCGTGAAGCGCAGCGGCAGCTCCTTGTCCTCCAGCACCATGTCGTTCACCAGGTTGGTGAGCGAGACCTCGGCGGTCGGGATCAGCCAGAAGCCGTTGTCGGTGTGAAACATGTCCTCGGAGAACTTCGGGAGCTGGCCGACGCCGTAGACCGCGGCGTCCTTCACCAACAGGGGCGGATTGACCTCGGTGTAGCCGCCCTCGACCGTGTGCAGGTCGAGCATGAACTGCGCCATTGCGCGCTCCAGGCGCGCGAGATGGGCCTTCAGGAACACGAAGCGGGAGCCGGAGATCTTCACGGCGGCGGCGAAATCCATCTCCCCGGTCGCCTCGCCCAGCGCTACGTGGTCCTTCGGCGGGAAGCTGAAATTGCGCTGGTTGCCGACGCGGCGGACCTCGACGTTGCCGGTCTCGTCGGCGCCCTCGGGCACCTCCTCGAACGGCAGGTTGGGCACCACTTCCAGGCGGATGCGCAGTTCCTCGTCGAGCCGGCTGGCTTCGTGCTCGCCATCCTTCAGGCTCTGCTCGATCGAGGCGACCTCGGCCATCAGCGCGTCGGCGTTCTCGCCCTTGCGCTTGGCCATGCCGATCTGCTGGCTGAGCGCCTTGCGCCTGGCCTGGATGGATTCGCTGTCCGAGATGGCGGCGCGGCGGCGCTTGTCGATCTCCAGGATCTCGGCCGAGAGCGGCGCCAGACCGCGCTTCTTCAGGCCGGCGTCGAACGCCTGGGGGTTCTCGCGGATGAACCGTATGTCATGCATGGCTAGCTGCCGCCGGCCGCTTCGCCGGCCTTCTTCTCTTCTTCTTCGTCGGCCTTCCGCTCGGCCTCTTCGACCGCCTTGTCCTCGCGCGCGCGCTTCCGCTCGATCACGCCGCCGATCAGGATGCTGATCTCGTAGAAGGCCATCAGCGGGATCGCGAGCGCGATCTGGCTCACGACGTCGGGCGGCGCCAGGACGGCGGCAATGACGAAGGCCACGACGACGGCATAGCGGCGCTTTGACTTCAGCCCCTCGGAGCTGGTGATACCGACCTGGATCAGCAGGGTCAGCAGGACCGGGACCTCGAAGGCGAAGCCGAAGGCGAAGACGAGCTGGAGAATACGTTCGAGATAGTCGGACGACCGCAGCGTCTTCTCGATGTCCGGTGGCGCGTACTGCGTCAGCATGAAATTGATCACGTACGGCAGCACCACGTAATACATCAGCGCGCAGCCGGCATAGAACATGAACGGCGTGGCGACGAGGAACGGCACGAAGGCTCGCTTCTCGTGGCGATACAGTCCCGGGGCGACGAACAGCCAGATTTGCAGCGCGATCAGCGGGAACCCCACGATCAGCGCCACGAAGGCCGACAGTTTCACCGTGACGAAGAAGAACTCGAAGATGTCGAGGACGACGACCTTGTAGCCATCGGCCAGCGCCGGCTGGATCAGGAACGAGAAGATCGGCTTGGCGAAATAGAAGGTGACGAAGAAGACGAGGAAGAAGCAGACCAGGGCATAGATCAGGCGTTTGCGCAGCTCGACCAGGTGGTCGAGCAGCGGCATCGGCTTGTCGTCTTCGGGTCCGTCGTGTGCTTGGGTCACTGTTTACGTCGCCGTATGGGAGCCGCGTTATGCCGCCCTTTGGCGCGCAATTCAAAGCGCAAGTTGGCGCTAGCCCGCCGCGACGGCTCGAGCGGGCTTCTCTTCGCCAGCGGGCGGCGCAATCCCGGCGGTAACCGGCGCGGTCTCCGGAATGGCTTCCGCGGCAGCAGGCATCTTGTCCGCAACGACCGGCGTCGTCTCAGGTACCGGCTCGGCGGCAATCTGGGGTGCCGATTCCGGCTGGACCAGCGCATTGTCGACTAGGGGATTGTCGACCAGGGGATTGTCGAAATGCGCCTTGGCTTCGGCCATGGCCTTTTCGCCCTCGGCCATGCCTTCCTGGAGCGCGCTCTTGATCTCGCGAGTCGGATCGAGCGCCTGCAGGTCGAGGCCGGGGGTGGCCGCGAGCTGCTTCTTCACGTCGTCGAGGTCGGCCTGGCGAACCATCTCATCGACATGGCCACGGAATTCCGACGCCATGCCGCGCATCTGGGCCATCCATTTACCCCAGCCGCGCAGAAGGCCAGGCAGCTCCTTCGGACCCACGACGACGAGCGCCACGACGGCGATGACAAGAAGCTCAGGACTATCGATGCCGAACATGGCCGTTCAGGCCCTCGCGACGCCGCTCAAACTTTGGCGGCGCTGTCCTGGTGATGGGCTTGGCCGCCCGGCGGGGTGGTCGTTGCCTGCGCCGAGATCGGCTTGGCCGAATCGCCCGGCTGTGTGCCCGGCTGGGCCGGCGGCACTTCCTCTGGTCCAGCCCCGATGCCCTTCTTGAAGGCCGAGAGGCCCTTGCCGAAGTCACCCATGAGCTGCGAGATCTTGCCGCGACCGCCGAACAGCAGCAGCACGACGGCCAGCACGATCAGCCAGTGCCATACGCTGAAGCTACCCATTTCAAAATGCTCCCAAGATCGATTGCAATCGGCGTGTCGAAATTACGAGTGCCGAGTATGGCATCCGCCGCGATGGCCCGGCAACCTGCCGAATAAGGTGGTTCTGGGGCGTCAGCGCCCCGGTTCCCCTGTGGCTTCCTCGACGGCAAGTGGTTCGTCGGGTTCGTCGTCCGTCGGAACGAGCGGAAGATCGGGCTCGTCCGCTCTGAAAATGGGGGGCTGCGAGCGTGCATCCAAGAGCCCGGCGGCCTTCAATTCCTCCTGTCCCGGCAGATCGTCGAGGTTCGGCAGGCCGAAATGTTCGAGAAAGAAATCGGTCGTGCCCCAGGTCACGGGCTTGCCGGGCGCGCGGCGGCGGCCCATCGGCTTGATCCAGTTTTGCTCGAAGAGCAGGTCGAGCGTGCCCTTGCTGAGGCCGACGCCGCGGACTTGCTCGATCTCCGCGCGCGTCACCGGCTGGTGATAGGCGATGATCGCCAGCGTCTCGACCGAGGCCCGCGACAGTTTGCGCGTCACCGGCCGCTCGATCTTGAGTTTCTCGGAGAGGTCGGATGCGGTGCGAAAGGCATAGCCACCCGCCACCTGCACGAGGTTGACGCCGCGCCCGGCATAGATCTCGGCAAGGTCGGCCAGCAGGCGCTTCACGTCGGCGTCGTTGGGCAGGCGATCGGCCAGCTCCTTTTCGTCGAGCGCCTGGGTGCCGGCAAAGACCAGCGCCTCGAGCAGGCGCAGATGCTGGGCGTGGTCGGGCGACACGACATCGGTCACCTGCCCTGCCGGAGTCTCCGCAAGAACAGTGACGACGCTCGATGCGGCGGCGAGCGCAACGGCTTCGGCGGCCACGATCCCGACCTCGACGCGCTCGACCTCCACGCTCTCGACCACGACGCTCTCGACGGTCGCTTGCGGCGCAGCAGCGTCCTCTACGGCAGAGGCCTTCTCGGGCTTTTCGCCGTCGGTGTCGTCGGCATGCTCCGATTCGCCATCGGATTTCTCGACGTCCGGCTGCCCGTCGTCGTCGTCCTCGTCGTCGTCCTCGTCGTCCTCGTCATCCGAATCACCATCGGGTCCGCTGTCACCGGAATCGTCATCCTCCGAATCGTCATCGTCATCGTCATCGTCATCGTCATCGTCATCGTCATCGTCGTCATCATCGTCGTCGGAATCGCCGGCGTCCGCCCCGCCCTCCTCGTCGTCTTTTTTCTTTTCGTCGTCGTCCCTACCGGCCTTTTCCTCGGCGGCAGCCTGGTCGGGGACGAGCGCGAGCCTGTCGAGGTCTTCGACGGCGGGTGTAGCGTTTTCGATGTCTGACATGTCGGGGATCGTCACCGTTGCTCGGTACGTTTACGCAGATGGATGGGGCCGAAGCGCTCGGTCTGGCGCAACTCGATCTGGCCGTCCTTGGCGAGCTGCAGGCCCGCAACGAAGGTCGCGGCGATCGCCGAGCGGCGGCGCGCCGGATCGGTGAGGCCGGCCGGCAGGAAGGCCTCGAGCGACTGCCAGTCGATGGCGATGCCCAGCATGCGACCCAGTCGCTCCGCCGCCTCCTCGACCGAGAAGAATTCCATCGGCGCGATCTGGTAGGTGTCGGCGTCCTTAGGCCGGACCTGCGAGCCGTAGGCACTGAGCAGATCGTAGAGCTTCACGTCCCACACCGCGCGACGCACGACGACGATGCCCTCGGGCTGACCGCGTGAGAAGATGTCCCGGCCAAGCTGAGGCCGCGCCATCAGGCGCGCGCCGGCCTCCTGCATCGCCTCGAGGCGGCGCAGCTGCCACTGCAGCGCATCGGCCATCTCCTGGCCCGACGGCTCCTCGCCGGCCGGCGGTTCCGGCAGCAACAAGCGTGACTTCAGGTAGGCGAGCCACGCCGCCATCACCAGATAGTCGGCCGCCAGCTCCAGCCGCATGCGGCGAGCCTGGTGGATGTGCACGAGGTACTGGTCGACCAGCGCCACCATCGAGATTCGGCGCAAGTCGACCTTCTGGTCGCGGGCCAGGCTCAGCAGCAGGTCGAGCGGGCCCTCGAAGCCTTCGAGATTGACGATCAATTCGCCTTCGCCCGGCGCGATGACGTCCGGCCCTCCCGCCGCAAAATTGTCCGCAGCAGCGTTGTCGGCGACACCGCCCTCAATGGGCGTGGCCGGGATGTCCTCGGGGGGCGGGCTGGCGGGTTCGTTCATGCAATCCCGGTTTAGTCAGCGAGCGCGCGTACCGCCACATGATTTGCCCCGCCTTATCCCCATTCGGGCAGGAGTTCGGCGACCCGTCGGGCGGCCTGGGCGAGGCCGCGGGTGCCGGCCGGGTCGCGATGACGGGCGAGGAAGCTGCGGCCGTCCCGGAACCGCCGGGCTGCAACTTCGGTCATGAGCCCGCTGCGACCCGCGATCTCGACCATTTCGGCCATCTTACCATTGCAGTGGAGGGCGATGTCGCAGCCGGCGGTCAGCGCCCGGGCCGCCCGGTCGCCCAGCGACCCGCCCAGCGCCTGCATCGAGAGGTCGTCCGACAGCAACAGCCCGTCGAAGCCGATATGGGAGCGGATCACGTCCTGCACGCCCCCTGCCGAAACCGTGATGCAATTCTTTGCGTCGATCGCCTCGAACAGCAGGTGACCGGTCATGGCCCATGGCAAATCGGACAGCAGCTTGAACGGCACGAAGTCGGTGCGTTCCAGCTCGGCGCGCGTGGCCGTGACCGTCGGCAGCGCCTCGTGGCTGTCGACCGTGGCACGACCGTGTCCGGGGATGTGCTTGATGACCGGCATCACCCCTTCGGCCAGCAGCCCCTCCGCCGCGGCACGCCCCAGCGCCGCCACGGGCTCGGGCCGGTCGGCGTATGCGCGATCGCCGATCACGGCATGGGTCTCAGGGTATGCGATGTCGAGCACGGGCAGGCAGTCGACGTCGCAGCCGATCGAGGCCACGTCCGCCGCGAGCAACCGCGAATTGAGCTTGGTCGCCTCGAGCCCGGCCTCAGGGTCGCGGGCGTAGAGCTCGCCCAGCAGCCGGGCCGGCGGTGCCTTGCGCCAATGGGGCGGACGCAGCCGGGCGACGCGGCCGCCTTCCTGGTCGATCAGCACGGGCGCCTCGGCGCGGGCCACGCAGGACCGGAGATCGTCGACCAGCCGGCGCGTGCCCTCGACCGTGTCGACGTTGCGGGCGAACAGGATGAAGCCCAACGGATCGGCATCGCGGAAGAACGCCCGTTCCTCCGTCGAAAGCTGGGGCCCGGCGCAGCCCAGGATGACCGCGCGCGGCCGGCTCATCGAAGGGACCTCACCGGGTCTATCTCAGCGCGCGGGCGGAACCGAAACGCAGTCGGCCTTGCGAGCCTTCAGCGAGCTGCACACGGAATGGGCCTGCTTCTCGTCAAGGGGGCCTGCCTGCACGCGATACCACACGCCGCGATCGCCCAGATCGACGCGGACCGCCTGCATCCGCAGGCTGGCCAGCTGGTCGCCATGGGCGCTCTGCAGACGCGCCCAGGTCGACTTGGCGACGTCCTCGTTCTTCACCGAGGCGACCTGGATGCGCCAGCCGCCGGTCGGGCCCGACATGTTCTCGATCAGGCTGGCGATGCTGGGGCCGCTCTCGGTGGTGGTCGGTGCGTTAGTCGCCGGCTGCACGTTGGGCGGATTGGCCGGCACCTTGGGTTCTGTCAGGCCCGGCGCCGCGGTGGTCGATGCCTGTTGCAGCGGCGTCGGCGTCCTGACCGTCTCCGGCTCCTTGGGCGAGGCCGGCAGTGGCATCCCATTGGCCGGCAGCTTGGGCGTAACCGCGACCGGCAGCAGCTTCTCGGGCTGGGCGGGCACGGCGCCAGGAGAGATGCGGTTGAAGACTTCCTTGTCCTGATTGGGTACCACCAGCCCGCCGGCATTCTCGGGCTTGATGCGGGCCGGTGTCGTCGGCGCCTGCACAACCAGAGGCTCCAGCCCCCGGCCGCCCGCCTTGACGTCCTGGTTATGCGCCCACCACACGACCGAGCCGAAGCTCGCAACGGCGGCGACCGAGACCATCACCGTGAGGATCTGGCCGCGGCGGCGATTGACCCGCATGAGCAGCGAGTCCCGGGGAGGCGGGGGAATTGAATCGGGTTCATGCGCGACGGGCCGAGGCGGAGGATCGAGCCGCACAGCTACCGACTCGTTGGGCCGGTAGATCGTTGGTCCGTCGCCGGAGGGGGACCGGCGAACATGCATTTTTTATCTCATTTCATCGACGGGTGTGACGCCGAAGACCTTTAAACCAGATCCTATCACAAAACCGATTCCCTGTACCAATGCCAGTCGCGCCCGCGTGAGATCGGAATCGCCTTCGATCACGAAGCGCAGTCCCGGCTCCTCCCGTCCCCGGTTCCAGTGGGAGTGGAAGGCGGCCGCCAGGTCGTAGAGATAGAAAGCGACGCGATGGGGCTCGTGCGCCACCGCCGCCGCTTCGACCTGGCGCGGCCACTGGGCGATCATCCGGATCAGCGCGAGTTCGCCGACATCGGACAGCCGGTCGAGCGGCGCGCTGTCGAGACCGTCGACCGAGATGCCCGCGGCCGTCGCCTGACGCATCACGGAGCGGGTCCGCGCATGGCCATACTGGACATACCAGACCGGGTTGTCGCGTGACTGTTCGGTGGCCTTCACGAGGTCGAAGTCGAACGGCGCATCGTTTTTGCGCGTGAGCATGGTGAAACGCACGACGTCGGGCCCGACCTCGTCGAGCAGGTCGCGCAGGGTCACGAACGTGCCGGCGCGCTTGGACATGCGCACCAGCTCGCCGTTGCGCATGACGCGCACCAGCTGGCAGAGCTTCACGTCGAGCTCGCCCTGCTTTTCGGTGATCGCGCTCACCGCCGCCTTCATGCGCTTGACGTAGCCGCCATGGTCGGCGCCCCACACGTCGATCATGTCGGCGAAGCCGCGGCGGTATTTGTCGTGGTGATAGGCGATGTCGTTGGCGAAGTAGGTCCAGCTCCCGTCCGACTTCTTGAGCGGCCGGTCGACCTCGTCGCCGAACCTGGTGGCGCGGAACAGCGTCTGCTCGCGGTCCTCCCAGTCGTCGGGCAGCTGGCCCTTCGGCGGCTCGAGGCGACCCTGGTAGATCAGGTCCTGCCGGCTCAATTCCTGGAAGGCGCGGTCGACGGCGCCGCTCTCGACCAGCGCGCGCTCCGACGAGAATACGTCGATATGGACGCCCAGCGTCTCGAGGTCGGTCTTGATCTCGGCCATCAAGGTGGCGATGGCGAAGGCGCGCATCTCGGGCAGCCAGTCGGCTTCCGGCTTGCCGACCCAGCGCGCGCCGTCGCGCCTGGCGATCGCCGCGCCGATGTCCTTGAGATACTCGCCGGGATAGAGTCCCTCGGGGATCGACTCGATCTTGTCGCCGAGCGCCTCGCGGTAGCGCAGGTAGGTCGACTGGCCGAGCTTGTCGACCTGTGCGCCGGCGTCGTTGATGTAATATTCCTTGGTGACGTCGTAACCCGCCTTGTGCAGCAGGTTGGACAGCGCATCGCCCACGATGGCGCCGCGTGCGTGCGCGACGTGCAGCGGGCCGGTCGGGTTGGCCGAGACATATTCGACGTTGACCTTGGCGCCCTTGCCCATCGTCGAATCGCCATAGGCGATGCCGGCCTTCAGGCAGTCGCCGAGGCGCGCCCGCCAGAACCCGTCGGCGATCTTGAGGTTGAGGAAGCCCGGCCCCGCCACCGCGCCGTCGACCACGTCGGGATTGGTCTTGAGGCGGGCCAGCAGCGCCTCGGCGATGTCGCGCGGCTTCCTGCCCGCCGCCTTGGACAGGACCATCGCGGCGTTGGTCGCGATGTCGCCATGCGCGGCATCGCGCGGCGGCTCGGCCGTGATGGCGGAAAAATCGAGCTTTTCGGGCAATTCACCCGCGGCCTGCATGGACTGGAGGGCCGCGACGATCTCGCCGATGAAATGACGGTACGGATTCATGGGCCGGGTATTGCCGAAACCGCACCCTTTGTCATCCGGTGGTCCGGTTCGTTGGAGCGCGATACCCGCCAACCGTCCTCTCGACCGGAGCCGTCAGGAGTAGAGGTCGAACAGGCGGCGATGTTCGTCGAGGGCGAAGCGGTCGGTCATGCCGGCGATATAGTCGGCGACCACACGGGCGCGGGCGTGGGTCCCGGCCTGCTCGGCTTTCTCGCGCCACGGCGAGGGCAGGCAGTTGGGCTCGGCGAACAGGAGGCCGAACAGGTCGACCACGACGCGGCGGGCCTTGGAATGCGAGCGGTTGAGCTTCCAGTGCTCGTACATGCGCGTGTAGAGGAAGCGTTTCACGGTCTTCTCGGTTGCCGCCATCGCCTCGGAAAAAGCCACCACGGGCCGGCCCAGGGCACGGATTCCGGCCACCGACTGGGGCGCGGATTCCGTCAGCCGGCGGCGCGTCTCGGCCACGACATCCTCGACCATGGCGTTGATCACGCGACGCACCGCCTCGTGGATCAGGCGCGTCTGATCGATGCCGGGATACTTGTTGCTCACCAGCGAGAACATCTCGCCGACCAGCGGCAGATCGAGCAGGTCGGCGACCTCGAACAGGCCGGCCCGCAGCCCGTCGTCGATGTCGTGGTTGTTGTAGGCGATGTCGTCGCTCAGCGCCGCCACCTGCGCCTCCGGCCCGGCATGGCCGTCGAGTTCGAGATCGTGGTCCTTGCAATAGTCGACGATGGCGGCCGGCAGTTCGCCGAGCGCGCGGCCCGGCTTCAGCAGCGGGCCGTTGTGCTTCACCGCGCCCTCGAGCGTCTCCCAGGTGAGGTTCAGTCCGTTGAACTCGGCGTAGCGGTCCTCGAGCTTGGTCAGGATGCGCAGCGTCTGGGCGTTGTGGTCGAAGCCGGCATAGGGCGTCATGACGCCGTGCAGCGCCTCCTCGCCGGCATGGCCGAACGGTGTGTGGCCGAGATCGTGGGCCAGCGCCACGGCCTCGCCGAGATCCTCGTCGAGGCGCAGCATGCGGCAGATCGTGCGTGCGATCTGCGCGACCTCGAGCGAATGGGTGAGACGCGTGCGGTAGTGGTCGCCCTCGTGGAACACGAAGACCTGCGTCTTGTGCTTCAGGCGCCGGAACGCGGTCGAATGGATGATGCGGTCGCGGTCGCGCTGGAACGGGCTGCGGCCGGGCGACTCCGCTTCGGGATGGAGACGGCCGCGGCTCTGCCACGGCAGCGTCGCATAGGGCGCCAGCGCCTGGTGTCGCCACATCTCCTCGGCCAAACGCGGTCCTCCTGCAGGGCCGCGTTCTACGCTGTCCCGGCCGGGATGGCTACTTGACGAGGGTGACCGGCACCTTGGAGTGGGCGATCACGTCCTGCGCCACCGAACCCAGCAGCACGCCGGTGAGACCGGTATGGCCGCGCGTGCCCATCACGACGAGGCCCGCGCCCAGCTTCTTCACGAAGTCGGCGACGATCTCGCCCTGGCGGCCGACGCCGACATGCGTCTTGGCCGGGGCCGAGGCCTTCTGGGCCATTGCCACGGCCGAGGCCAGCGCCTTCTCGCCCTCTTCCCGGTGATAGGAATCGATCTGCTCGCGCGACACGAAGGTCGAGACGGCGCCGCCGACGCTCGGCTGCACGTTCAGCAGGTGAAGTTCGGCCGCGAAGCCGGTGGCGACCATGTCGAGCGCATGCTGGACGGCGCGATCGGAGGTGTCCGAACCGTCGACCGCGACGAGGATGGCATTGATCTTGTGCATGGCCGCTACTCCTTGCCCTTGTCGGTGGCGAGATCCACCGGATCGTGGTCCCTGCTCTTCTGCTTCGCCCGGTGCTGGAGGAAGTAGCCGAGGGCTACGACCAGCACCGCGCAGCCGATCTCCAGGATCGTCTTGGCGTGCGGCGTGATGGCGGTGAGCTGGGCGGCATAGGCCGGATCGGTGGCCAGCACCTCGCCTGCAATCCAGCCCAGCAGTGCGCCACCCGCGATGACGATGATCGGAAAGCGGTTCAGCAGCGCCATGATCAGCGTGGCGCCGAACACGATCAGCGGGATGGAGATGACGAGGCCCAGCACCATCAGCGTCGTGTCGCCCTTGGCGGCGGCGGCGATGGCAATGGCGTTGTCGAGGCTCATCACCGCGTCGGCGATGATGATCGTGCGGATGGCCGACGATAGCGAGCCGGCCGCCTTGACGCCGTCCTCGCCCTCTTCCTCGCCCTGCACCAGCTTGACGCCGATCCACAGCAGCAGCAGGCCGCCGGCAAGCTTGAGGAACGGGATCGACAACAGATAATCGACGATCAGCACGAAGAGGATTCGCAGCAGGATGGCGCCGCCGCTGCCGATGATGATGGCCGGCCGCTGGTGCTTCTTATCCAGGTTCCGGCACGCCAGCGCGATGACGAGGGCGTTGTCCCCCGACAGGATGATGTTCACCAGAATGATCTGGGTCAGACCGCTCCAGAAAGCGGGCGTCAGCTCAAATCCCATGTGCAGCGATCCCCTGCCGAAATTCCCTGTGGCCCATGCTTCTATGCTTCGGCCGAAGGTGTTAGTGCAGCCCTCACGAAGGGGCAAGCCAAACCGGACAGGACCCAGGGACGAAATCGCATGGCGGGAAGCGCTGGTTACAACAGGATGTTCCCCGTCTCATGGACGGAGCTGCACCGCGACGCCCGCGCCCTCGCCTGGCGGCTGGCCGACCTCGGCCCGTTCAAGGGCCTGGTCGCGATCACCCGCGGCGGTCTCGTGCCGGCCGCCATCATTGCGCGAGAACTGAATCTTCGCCTGATCGACACGGTCTGCTGCTCGACCTACGACCGCATGGAGCGCGGCGCCAAGGTAGAACACCTGAAGGGCACCGTCGCCGAGCAGGACAGGGGCAACGGCTGGCTGATCGTCGACGATCTGGTCGACACGGGCGTCACCGCGCGGGCCGTGCGCGCCATGCTGCCCGAGGCCCATTTCGCCACGGTCTATGCAAAGCCCGCCGGCCGCCCGGTGGTCGACAGCTACGTGACCGAAGTGAGCCAGAACACCTGGATCCTGTTCCCCTGGGACCAGGAGGCCGTCATGGCCAAGACCATCATCGAACTGAAGGGCGACGCCAAGTGACAAGGGCGCACCCTGTCCACACCGTCTCCGTTGTCATCCCGAGCGCAGGGAGGGACCTTTCCGGCTACCAACCAAAGGTCCTTCGCTGCGCTCAGGATGACAATGTGCGGGACATCACAATGTGCGCCACTCGCACGCCCGCGCTTACAGGAGCCGACACATGAAATGCTACGTCATCCCAGCCGCCAAGGGCATCGACTCGCTCACCCTGGTCGAGCGGGCGGATCCGACGCCGGGGCCGCGGCAGGTGCTGGTACGGGTCAAGGCGACCTCGCTCAACTACCGCGACCTGCTCACCATCGAGGCACAGTATGCGCGCTCCGCGCCCAAGCCCGACCTGATCCCGCTGTCGGACGGCGCCGGCGAGGTGGTTGCGGTCGGGCCCGGCGTCAGCCGCGTCGAGGTCGGCGACCGGGTCGCGGGCTGCTTCATGCAGCGCTGGTTCGGTGGCGCCATCAGCGAGAGCGCCATGCCCTCCGCCATGGGCGGCGCGATCGACGGCATGCTGACCGAGCTTGCCGTGCTGGAGGAAGAAGGCGTCGTGAAGCTGCCGGCGCATCTCAGTTTCGAGGAGGGCGCCACGCTCCCCTGTGCTGCCGTCACGGCGTGGCATGCGCTGGTCGAGATCGGCCACCTCAAGGCCGGCGACGTCGTGCAGATCCAGGGCACCGGCGGCGTCTCCATCTTCGCGCTGCAGTTCGCCCGCATGTTCGGCGCGCGCGTCATCGGCACCTCCAGCTCCGCGGCCAAGGCCGAGCGTCTGATGCAGATGGGTGCCGAGGCGGTCATCGACTACAAGGCGACGCCCGACTGGGACAAGGAAGCGCTGAAGCTGACCGGCGGCCGCGGCGCCGACATCACGGTCGAGGTCGGCGGCGCCGGCACGCTCCCCCGTTCCTTCATGGCCACGCGCCTCGGCGGCTCCATCGCGGTCATCGGGCTGCTGTCGGGCATGGCGACGCTCGATCCGATGCCGATCCTGCGCCGCAACCTCAAGGTCCAGGGTCTCTATGTCGGCAGCACACAGATGTTCGAGGCGATGAATCGCGCCATCGAGGCGAATGCCATTAGGCCGGTCATCGACAAGGTGTTTCCCTTCGCCGAGGCGAAGGCCGCCTACCAGCACCTCAAGAGCCAGAAGCACTTCGGCAAGATCGTCATTTCACACGCTTAAGGAAGCACACGTCACCATGATCAATCGTCGTCTCTTCAACACCAGCCTCGTTACGGGCCTCGTCGCTCTGCCCTTCGCCAAGTCTGCAGTCGCACAGACTGCCGCCACCCCGGCCTGGCAGCCCTCCGGACCCGTCAGGATGGTCGTGGCCTATCCGGCCGGCGGCCCGACCGACGTGATCGCCCGCATCGTCGCGGCCGACATCTCGGGGCCGCTCGGCCAGCAGGTCGTGGTCGAGAACGTATCGGGCGGCGCCGGCGCCATCGGCACGCGCGCCGTCGCCAAGGCCAGGCCCGACGGGCAGACGATCACGTTCGGCAATAACCAGACGCACGGCAACAACATGTTCATGTTGAAGGAGCCGGGCTACGACGCGGTGAAGGACTTTGCGCCGCTGGCCGGCGCCGGTGCCTTCGAGCATGTCTTCGTCGTGCGCAACGACCTGCCGGTGAAGAACATCCAGGAGCTGATCGCGCTCGCCAAGGCCAAGCCCGGCGAGCTGAACTACGGCTCCACGGGCATCGGCTCGGGCTCGCATCTCTCGACCGAACTGTTCATGGCGCGCACCGGCATCAAGATGACCCAGGTACCCTATCGTGGCGCACCGCCGCTGGTGCAGGACCTGGTCGGCGGCCGCATCGACATCTCCAACTCGACGCTGCCCAGCGTGCTGGCGCAGATCAAGGCAGGGACGATCCGCGCTATCGCGATCGGCAGCGCCAAGCGCAACCCGCAACTCCCCGATGTCCCGACGCTGGAAGAGCAGGGCATTTCCGGCGCCAACGCCTCTTCGTGGGCCGCCTTCTTTGCGCCGGCGGCGACGCCGCAGCCCGCGCTCGACCGTCTCTCGGGCGAGATCATGAAGAGCCTGAGGAAGCCCGAGGTCGTCGAGAAGATCGACAAGCTCGGCTTTACCGTCGAACCGCGCGACCCCGCGCAGTTCAGGCCGTATCAAGAGCAGGAGATCGCGACCTGGGTGAAGATCGCCAAGGATGCCGGGATCGAGCCGGGAGAATAGTCCACGCCATGAAGAACCTCTGGTCCGACGACGACGCCAAGCAGGCGATCGCAAGCCACGCCGCCAAGGGCATCGAAGAGGACTTGGCCCTGCGCGTCTACACGACGCGCCTGCTGGGCGGCGAGCCGAAGCTGGTGCTGCACGGCGGTGGCAACACCTCGGTGAAGACGCGCATGGCCGACGTCACCGGCCAGCCGCTCGACGTGCTCTGCGTGAAGGGCAGCGGCTGGGACATGGGCACGATCGAGGCGCCCGGCCTGCCGGCCGTCCGCCTCGCCCCACTGCGCGAGCTGGAGGGGCTGCAGGCGCTGAGCGACGAGGACATGGTCAACGTCCAGCGCGCCAACCTGCTCGACAGCAAGGCGCCCAACCCGTCGGTCGAGACGCTGCTGCACGCTTTCCTGCCGCACAAGTTCATCGACCATACGCATTCGAACGCGGTGCTGGCGCTGACCGACCAGCCCGACGGGGCAGAGCAGGCGGCCGATCTCTACGGCAAGCGCGCGGCGCTGGTGCCCTATGTCATGCCGGGCTTTGCGCTCGCCAGGAAGACCGCCGAGATTGCGCGCGCGAATCCTGACGTCGAAGGCTTGATCCTGCTGAAGCACGGGATCTTCTCGATGGGGGCGACGGCGGAGGAAGCTTATGTCCGCATGATCGATCTCGTGACCATGGCCGAGCAGCGTCTCGCCAAGGCCACGCGCAAGATATTCCCGGGTGCCACCTTGCCGGCGAAGCCTGCGACGGCCGCCGAGATTGCGCCGATCCTGCGCGGCCTGTTCTCGCTGCCGGCAAAGGCCGGCGGCCGCGAAGCCGCGCAGCGCTTGGTGTTCGAGTTCCGCAGCTCGCCCGAAATCCTCGCCTATGTGAACGGCAAGGAGATCGCGCGCTACAGCCAGCAGGGACCGGTGACGCCCGATCACGCGATCCGCACCAAGAACGTGGCCTTCATCGCGCCGGCACCAGAGGCCGGCAAGCTCGACGCGTTCAGGAGCGAGGCCAAGGCCGCGCTCGAAAAATTCGCGGCCGACTACCACGCCTATTTCATGCGCTACAACGGCAAGCAGATCACCGCAAAGAAGGAGCTCGACCCGATCCCGCGCGTGGCGCTGGTGCCGGGGGTCGGCCTGTTCGGCATCGGCAACACCTCCAAGGATGCGAAGATCGCGGCCGACCTCGCCGAGACGACGGTGGCGGTGATCGCCGATGCCGAGCGGCTCGGCACCTACGAGTGCATTCCCGAGCCTGACATTTTCGACATCGAATACTGGTCGCTCGAACAGGCCAAGCTCAGCGCCGCGGCCGAGAAGCCGCTGGCACGGCGCATCGTCGTCGTGACCGGCGGCGCCTCGGGCATCGGCGCCGCGACCGCCGCCGCCTTCGCCCGCGAGGGCGCCGAGGTCGCGGTGCTCGATCGCGACGTCTCCAAGGTGAAGGGCTTCGGAATTGCCTGCGACGTGACCGATCCCGAGTCCGTGCGTGCCGCCTTCGACAAGGTCGCGGCGACCTTCGGCGGCGTCGACATCGTCGTCTCCAACGCGGGTGCCGCCTGGCAGGGCCGCATCGGCGACGTCGAGGACGCCATCCTGCGTAAAAGTTTCGAACTCAATTTCTGGGCGCACCAGAGCGTGGCGCAGAACGCGGTCCGCATCATGCGCATCCAGGGGCTGGGCGGTTGCCTGCTGTTCAACACCTCCAAGCAGGCGGTGAATCCGGGACCGGACTTCGGCCCCTACGGTCTGCCCAAGGCCGCGACCCTGTTCCTGATGCGCCAGTACGCACTCGACCATGGCAGCGACGGCATCCGCGCCAACGCCGTGAATGCCGACCGCATCCGCACGGGTCTCCTGACGGACGAAATGATCGCGCAGCGATCCAGGGCGCGCGGTCTCAGCGAGGCCGATTACATGGGCGGAAACCTGCTCGGTCTCGAAGTGACGGCCGACGACGTGGCGCAGGCCTTCGTTTCGCTGGCCAAAGCGACGAAGACGACGGGCGCTGTCACGACCGTAGATGGTGGTAACATCGCGGCCGCCCTGCGCTAGTACCTTCTAGGGAGGCCCCGTTGTCGATCGAGACGCGCCCGCTTCAGCCTCTGCAGCCTCTCTTCGCCGCTGAGATGACCGGCGTCGACGCGACGCGGCCCCTGACGCCAGCCGAGGTCGCCGCCGTAGAGGCCGGCATGGACAGGTATGCCGTGCTGGTCCTGCCCGGCCAGGACATGACCGACGAACAGCAGCTCGACTTCACGCGCAATTTCGGCCCGTTGCAGGTGGGCGCCAACACCGCCATTCCAGCGGCCGAGATGCGCCTGCACACGGCCTTCGCCGACGTCTCCAATCTCGACAATGAGAACAAGAAGCTCCAGCGCGACGACCGCCGTCGCATGGCCTCGCTGGGCAACCGGCTGTGGCACTCCGACGCCACCTTCCGCATCGTGCCGGCGCGCTACTCGCTGCTGAGCGGCCGCATCGTGACGCGCGACGGCGGCAACACCGAGTTCGCCGACATGCGCGCGGCCTACGACGCGCTCGACGAGGCCACCAAGGCCGAGATCGAGGGCCTGGTCTGCGAGCATTCGTTGATCTACTCGCGCGCCCAGCTGGGCTTCTCCAACTTCACGGACGAAGAGCGCCACAGCATGAAGCCTGTGCTGCACAAGCTCGTGCGCACGCACCCCGTGACGGGCCGCAAGTCGCTCCTCCTGTCGGCTCATATCGGCGCCATCGTTGGCTGGCCGCGCCCCGAGGCGATGGCCTTCATCCGCGACCTGATGGAACACGCGACGCAGCCCGAGTTCGTCTACGTCCACCGCTGGACGAAGCATGACTTCGTGATCTGGGACAACCGCACGACCATGCACCGCGTCCGCCGCTTCGACGACCTCAACATCGTCCGCGACATGCGCCGCACCACGACGATGAGCGAAGGCCCGACGGTCGAGGGGCAGCAGGCGGCTTAACAATAGCCGTCGTCTCGACCGGAGCCTTGCGCAGCGAGGCGTAGCGGAGAGACCTTCGCTCTACCATTTGCCGACTTTTGGGGGCACGAAGGTCTCTCCGCTGCGCGCCTATGGCGCTCCGGTCGAGACGACGGCTTGTTGAATCACCGCCCGTCGAACTCCGTATTCTTCTTCGGAATGAGATCGTAGGGCAGCGCGAAGCCCGGCAGCGCCTTGATGCGGTCGCGCCACGCGGCAAGATTGGGCCGCGCGTCGATTGACAGGCCGCCTTCGTGCGCGAAGACCATGCGGCCCCAGCAGCCGATGTCGGCAATCGAGCAGGCATCGCCGACCAGCCATTCGCGGCCGGCCAATGACTTGTCGGCGAAGTCGAGTGCGGCTTCGGCACCGGGTCGGAAGTAGTTCACGATGTCCTGCGACACGTCGGGACGGAAGCGCGCGAAGTGGCGGACTCTGGCCACATTAGAGATGGCGTCGCTCTCCCACGACAGCCACTCGCGCGCCTGCCAGCGATGCTGTTCGGTCTTCGGCTCGAAATGGCCGGTGGTGCGTGCGAGATAGTCAAGGATCACGTTCGACATCACCAGCGTCAGGCCGCGATGGCGCAGCACCGGCACCTGGCCGTAGCGGTTGATCGCGAGATGCGCGGCCTCCTTCTGCACGCCGTTCTTCAGGTTGACCGTGCGGAACGAGAACGGCACGCCCGAGAGCGCCAGGAAGAGCATCGGCTTGTAGCTCGAACTCGAGGTAAAACTGCCGTGCAGAGCGACGCGCTCGTCGGTCATGGAAACTCCTGCAACACCGTTAGAACGGAACCGTCACACCAAACTTGGCAAACCTCGGCAACTCCGCCGTCGCAATCGTGCAGGTGAACTCGGCGCCAGCGTATCCCAGCAGATAGCCGTACTCCAAGGTGAGTTGCTTGTTGCTCACGCTCCACAGGGGGCCTCGGTCGAGCCTCGCGAATCGCTGGAGCGGGAAAGTCCGCGCGAACACCTCGCCCTGCCGCTCCATCGGACCGTCAAGCTTCGAGAACTGGGTCCAGCAATGTTCGGTGACGTCCGCAACCTCGACCAGGTCGGCGAGCAGCATCTCCTGTCCGGTCCGTGAATCCAGATTGAGGGACCCGGCCCATGAAATCCCGTGGGCGCCGCAGCAAATCCCTCCACCGATGGATGCCGAAAGGAGGCGCGGCGAACGATACAGGGTGCCCACCATCGTGTCGGTGACATTGCCGCGCGTGAGATCGACCGGACCGCTGAAATTCATCTGTCCGGGCCGCCGGCTCACCCATTCGTTGTAGTGACGCTCCGCCTCGTCGCGAACCGGGTCGAAGACAGGATAGGTCGCGAAAATGTCGACTTGCGGCAGGCCCGCAGTGCGGCGACGCTCGACGATCCTGAGTGAGCCACACCGGGCCGAATCAGACGTCAAGCGGACCTGTTCGTCCCTCACCTCGACGCAGTCCGCCGCGCGGGCTGCAGAGGTCGCGAAGAAGAAGGACGTGACGAGGATCGAAAGGGCGAGGCAGCGAAACGCCATGCCGGTACTGTCGCCCGCGCCGTTGAACCCGGCAAGCGGCGCGATAGAGTGGCGGCCCGGAGGAAACGAACATGACAGCGCTGAAACGCCGGAAGGTCGGAAAGACCAAGCTCGAAGTCACCGAAATCGGTCTCGGCGGCGCACCGATGGGTGGCTTTCGCGCCACCATTGCCGATGCGGAGGCGGTGCAGCTCACGAACGACGGGTACGACGCCGGTATCCGCTACTTCGACACCTCGCCGTTCTACGGCTATGGCCGCAGCGAGCTGCGGATGGGCGCGGCCTTGCGCGAAAAGCCGCGCGACAGCTTCGTGCTGTCGACCAAGATCGGCCGCATCCTGCATGTGCGCAAGCCGGGCGAGGTGCTGCCGGAGGATTTCCGCGAGAACGGGCTGCCGGGCTTCGTGCCGACCTTCAACTACACCTACGACGGCGTGATGCGCTCGATCGAGCACTCGCACCTGCGGCTCGGCCTCGACAGGATCGACATCGCGCTGGTCCACGATGTCGACTTCTGGACGATCAAGGACCGCGCCATCCTCGACGAGCGCTTCAAGACGGTGATGGATTCAGGCTTTCGGGCGCTCGACGAGCTGCGCAAGGCGGGCATCATCTCCGCGATCGGTGTCGGCATCAACGAAAGCGACACCAGTACCCGCTTCATCAAGGCAGGTGACTTCGACTGCATGCTGTTGGCCGGGCGCTACACCCTGCTCGAACAGGGCGCGCTGGAGGAATTCCTGCCGGAGTGCACGAAGCGCGGCGTCTCGGTGATCCTGGGCGGGCCGTACAATTCCGGTATCCTGACCGGAAACGTGAAGACCGGCGCGACACACGACTATGTTGCGGCGCCGCAGCACCTCGTCGACAAGGCGCAGAAGATCGAGGCCGTATGCCAGCGACACGGCGTGCCGCTCGGCGCCGCGGCGATGCAGTTCCCGCTGTTTCACCCTGCCTTCTGCTCCGTCATCCCCGGTGCGCTCAGCGTCGCCGAGGTCAAGCAGAACGTGGCCCATATGAGTGTCAAGATTCCGGTCGAGCTGTGGAGCGAGTTGAAGCGCGAGAAGCTTCTCGATGCTGCCGCACCGACCCCAAACTGAGGAAACCGCAATGAAGATCGTCGACGCGCAGATCCATATCTGGTCGCAGACCGTCACGCCGCCCTCTGGCCTGCATCGCAAGGTCGAGAGTTTCACCGCCGAACAGGCCTCGAAGGAAATGGACGAGGCCGGCGTCGATGCCGCGCTGATCCATCCGCCCTACAGCTGGGACCCGACCTCCAACCAGCTCGCCCTCGACGCAGCCAAGAAGTATCCGGACCGATTCGCCGTGATGGGCCAGTTTCCGCTGCAGGCCCCCGAGAGCCGTAACCTCATCAGGGGCTGGCGCAACCAGCCCGGCATGATGGGGCTGCGCTGGGCGCTGCTGCAGCCGGCCGAGCAGAAGTGGCTGAACGACGGGCTGCTCGACTGGGTGTGGCCGGCCGCCGAGAAGGAAGGCATTCCGGTCGCCACGATGGGTGGCATCTTCCCCGACAAGTTCCGCGAGATCGCCGAGGCCCATCCCAACCTCAAGCTGATCGTCGACCATTGCGGGCTCAACCGCCACGGCCAGGACGAGGAGGCTTTCATCCATCTCGACAAGCTGGTGGCGCTGGCCAAGCTGCCCAACGTCGCCGTCAAGGCGACCGGGGCCCCGCATTATTCGACCAAGGGCTATCCGTTCAGGAACATCCAGGACGGTCTGCACCGCATCTTCGACGCCTTCGGTCCCAAGCGCTTCTTCTGGGGCACCGACATCACCCGCATGCAGTGCACCTACCGCCAGTGCGTGACCTTCTTCACCGAGGAGCTGCCCTGGCTGAAGGGTCGCGATCTCGAGGACGTCATGGGCCGCGGGCTGTGCGAGTGGATCGACTGGAAGCTCAAGTTTAACTGACTGGACCGCCATCTTGATGTATCTTGATGCATCAAGATGGAGTTGCAGACATGGCTTCTGCCCGAGAGAAATTCGCGACTCAGGTCAATGCCAAGACACTGGCGGCCGTGCGACGCCTGGCTGAAAAGGAAGGCCGCCAGCTTCAAGCTCTGGTCGACGAGGCATTTGCCGACTTGCTTGAGAAGCGTCGCCTTGGCCGACCGCGCTCCCATGTAATGGAAGCCTATCAGCGCAGCCATGCGAAGTACGCGGAACTCTACAAGAAGCTGGCGCAGTGAGGGATTACCTCACGATCGCAGATGTCTTGGCGATTCACGCCGACCAGATTGATCGATACGGGGGATCAACCGGCCTGCGTGATCCGGGCCTTCTTGAAGCTGCGCTATTCCGGCCGCAGACCGGCTATTACGCAGACCTTGTCGAAGAAGCGGCCGCACTCTGGGAAAGCCTTTCGCAGAGTCACGCCTTCATTGATGGAAACAAGCGCACGGCCTTTGCGGCGGTCTATACTTTCCTTGCCATCAACAACGTCGAATTGAACGTGCCGCCCGGCGAAGCTTACGCCTTCATCTCGAATCTTCACGAGACGGGCAACTTTCGCTTCGATGAACTCGTGAGATGGCTACGGGTAAAAATCTGAACCTTCGTCTTCACCGTAGCCGAGTGGAGCAACCAAGAGACCTTTTCGTCCGCCCCCTACTTCTTCAGCGGCAGGATCTGACCGCGGATTTCGCCGTCGGGATATTTCTCGGTTAGCACATTCACGTACCAGAGGCCGGCCAGGACTTCCCGGGCCTGTTGCTCGGTGAGCGTCACGCCGTCGGTCACGGTCGACCGGTCGGCGTAGAACGGCACGTCGATCGGAACGACCTGCACGGCATTCTGGTCGGGCGCGGCGGGGCCGTAGAGGCCCACCTGGCGCACCGGCCCACTCAGGCGCACCAGGTTGATCCTGTATTCCAGCACCTTGGTTGAGGGCCGGTAAACTGCGGTGAAATAGCCCTCGCCCTTGCTGTCGGTTGCCGGCACCTCGCGCGCGCCGCTCAGGTCGGCGCGAAAGTCGGTCTTCGGCAGGTTGGGTTCGCCCATGTTGAACGAGCAGCCCGAGGCGGCGAGCAGGAGGCCGAGAGACAGGACGAGGCGGCGCGCGGGATGGTGCATGCGTCTTCAGTCTACGTTGCAAGCCGGCCCGGCGTCCCCGTCCGATCTCATGCCTTGTGATGCACCGGGGGCCGGCCATAGACCGGCGTCGGCAGCCCCTCCATTCGCGCCTTGAGCTGGAGCGACAGGAAGATCGAGTACAGCCGGGACTGCATCAGGTTGCCGCCGTGGAACCACAGGTTCTCCTGCGCCGTCGGCTTCCACATGTTGCGCAGCTCGCCTTCCCAGGGGCCGGGATCCTTTGCGGTGTCGGAGCCGAGGCCCCAGCACTTGCCGACTTTGTCGGCGACCTCGGGCGAGATCAGCTCGGCCGCCCACTGGTTCATCGAGCCGTAGCCGGTGGCATAGACGACGAGATCGGCCACGAGTTCGGTGCCGTCGTTCAGAATTACCGAGTTCTCGGTCAGGCGTTCGACCTCGACGCCGGACTTGAGCTTGATGCGGCCGTCGGCGATCAGCTCCGAGGCGCCGACCTCGATGTAGTAACCGGAGCCGCGGCGCAGATACATCGGCCCGATGCCGGTCCCGTCCTCACCGAAGGTCAGCTTGAAGCCGGCCTTTTCGAGACGCGCATAGAAGTCCGCATCGTCACGCCGGATCTGGTCCACCACCGGCTTCATCGCGTCTGGCAGTGCGCCGTAGGGCATCGACGCGACCGTGAGGTCGGCGATCTCGGTGGTGATACCGGACGCCACGGCTTCCTCCGAATAGAGCGGGCGATTGCGCGCCAGCGTGTCGGCGCGCACCACCAGCGTGGGTGAGCGCTGCAGCAGGGTGACGGCGGCGCCGTGCTCCCACAGGTCGGCGGCGATGTCGTGCGCGGAATTGTTCGAGCCGACCACGACGCACTTCTTGCCGGCCCATCCCTCGCCGCCGCGATGATGGCTGGAATGATGCTGCGTGCCCTTGAAGAGTTCGGCACCGGGGAAGATCGGGATCTCCGGGAAGCCCGACATGCCGGTCGCGATCACCAGCTGCTTCGGCGTCAGCGTCACGTCCTTGCCATCACGCTCGACGACGACCGTCCACTCTCCCGTAGCCTCGTCGAACGACGCACTCTTGCAGATGGTCGAGGACCAGTAATCGAGCTCCATGATCCTGGTGTAGGATTCCAGCCAGTCGCCCATCTTGTCCTTGGGTGTGTAGATCGGCCAGTGATCGGGAAACGGCAGGTACGGCAGGTGGTCGTACCAGACCGGATCGTGCAGGCAGAGCGACTTGTAGCGGTTGCGCCAGGCGTCGCCCGGGCGCGGGTTGCTGTCGACGATCAGGGCCGGGATGCCGAGCCGCTTGAGGCGCGCGCCGAGGCCGATGCCACCCTGCCCGCCGCCGATCACCAGCACATAAGGTTGACGCTCGTGGCCCAACTCGCTGGCATCGGCGCGACGGCGATCCGTCCACGTCACACGGTTCTGGATCGCGCCATGCTGAGTGCCGGTTTCGCGCGACGGACCCTTCTTCTCCTCGAACCCCTTGAGCTCCATCAGGGCGGTGAAGAAAGTCCACGCCTTGCCGTCCTTCAGACGGACATGGCCTTTGCCGCGGCCCTGCGCGGTCTCGAAGGTGAACCAGCCCGGCCGGCCCGAGAGCACGAACGAGTCGGGCTTCACGTCGGCCAGCCGCGCCCTGAGCATGTCCGCAATCGCAGAGCGGCTCTCGACCGTCACGATGTTCCACGTGAACGCGACGAGGTCGCGCCAGTAGCATTCGTCGGCAAACAGCGCCGTTGCAGCATCGGTGTCGCTACGCTTCAACGCGGACGCAAACTCGGCAAGCCACTCGGTCTCGTTCATTGTCATCCCATTGCGACAGACGTGCAGGCGGCGCACTCTAGAAGAAGGATGACTCCAGAGGAATGGGGCGCCAGGAGGATCGCGCGATGAAATACGACGTGGTTTCTGCGGACGGGCATATCGACCTGATCTGGCTGCCGCCGGATCTCTTCACCGGCAACGCGCCGGCTTCGATGAAGGAGCGCATGCCCCATGTCGTCGACGGTCCCAAGGGACCGGAATGGACGAGCCTCAACGGCGCGAAGTTCGGACTGGTGAACGGCATGGGCTCGGCGGGGCGCGAATATGTGCCCGGCATCATCCACCGTTCCGACCGCATGGCGTCGACCGGCCTCTACAGCGACGGCAAGAAGGGTATCCGCCGCCTGACCGAGGTCGATCATCGCCTCAAGGACCAGGACCGCGACGGCGTGCAGGCCGAGGTTCTGTACGGCGTGCTGGGATCGAGCGGCCGGCTGAACGATCCGGAAGCCGCGATCGTGATGCTGCGCATCTATAACGACTGGCTCCACGATTTCTGCCAGCAGGCGCCCGACCGGCTGATCGGCCTGGCCAACATCCCGAACTACGACATGGAAGAGTCGGTCGCCGAGGCGATGCGCTGTGCGAAGCGAGGCGTGAAGGGCCTCGACATCGCCAACCGCCCCGACATGACGCCGCTCTGGGACCCGTTCTGGGAGCCGCTGTGGAAGTTCGGCCACGAGACCGGCATCCCGCTGCACTTCCACACGATCGGCGGCCGCTCGCCCGACGTCACGAAATTCACGCCCGAAGTGCAGCGCCGGATCTTCGCAACGCACATCACCGGATTCCAGATGCACATGAGCACGATGCTTATGTCGCTCATCTATTCCGGCGCACCGGCGCGCTACCCCAACCTCAAGATCGTGATCGGCGAGGCCGGGCTGGGCTGGATCCCCTATGTGCTGCAGCACATGGACCTCGAATGGGAGGATCAGTTCCAGGACCTCGACCTCAAGATGAAGCCTTCGGAATACTGGCACCGGCAGTTCTACGCGACCTACCAGACCGACCCGGTCGGCATAGAGCTGCTCCGCCATCTCGGCGAGGACAACGTCATGTGGGGCTCGGACTACCCGCACCCCGACGGCATCTGGCCGGACAGCCAGGAGTTCCTGGCTAAGGATCTGACCCACGTGTCCGTCGAGACCAGGCGCAAGATCACGCGCGACAACGCGATCAAGCTCTACGGGCTCACGAACTGAGATGGCTCGGGAGGGCGAAGCGGCGCGCACCGCCCTCTTGACGGTCTTCGCAATGCTGGCCTTCGCCAGCAACTCGCTGCTTTGTCGCGTCGCCCTGCGCGATACCACGATCGACGCCGCGACCTTCACGTCGATCCGCCTCGCCTCCGGCGCTCTCCTTCTCGCGATCCTGTTGCGCGCGCGCGGGCGACGGCCGATGGCGGCTGGCAGCTGGCCGATGGCGGTCATGCTGTTCGCCTACGCGGTCTGCTTCTCCTTCGCCTATCGCGACCTCAGCGCCGCAACAGGCGCGCTGCTGCTGTTCGGCGCCGTGCAGCTCACGATGACAGGCTATGGCCTGTTCTCCGGAGAGCGGCTCAAGGGCCTGCGCCTGGTCGGCGTGCTGGTGGCGGTCGCAGGCCTCGTCTGGCTGCTGCTGCCCGGTCTGTCGGCGCCGCCTCCGGTCGCGGCGGGACTGATGCTGGCGGCCGGCCTCGCCTGGGGTATCTATTCCCTGCTGGGCCGCAGCGCCGGCGATCCGACCGCGGCAACCGGCGGCAATTTCATCCGCGCCGTGCCCTTCGCCGCCGTCATCAGTCTGGCGGCCGCGTCCCAGGCCAGCTCCGCTGCGGTGGGGGCCGATCCGATGGGCCTGTTCTATGCCGTGGTCTCGGGCGCCGTGACTTCGGGGCTGGGCTACGTGCTGTGGTACGCAGCCCTTCCGGCGCTCTCCGCCACGTCGGCCGCCACAATACAGCTTTGCGTTCCGGCCATTGCCGCGCTGGGGGGCGTGGTGCTACTCGCCGAGCCGATCACCGCCCGGCTGCTGCTCGCGTCGATGGCGATCCTGGGCGGCATCGCCCTCACCATTCGGAAGAAGAACTGAAGCAAGGGGAAACATGTTCGAGGTTGCCGATCGTCTGAAGAACGTGAAGGTGTCGGCCTCGGCCGCCATGACCCGCAAGGTGCGCGAGCTGCGCGCCCAGGGCGTGAAGATCGTGGGCCTGTCCTCGGGCGAACCCGACTTCCCCACGCCGGCACATGCCATCGAGGCCGCGCACCAGGCGGCGCTGGCCGGCGACACCAAGTATCCGCCGCAGGATGGCGTGAGGCCGCTCAAGGAAGCGATCCAGCGCAAATTCAGGCGCGACAACAATCTCGATTATGCGCTGGACGAGATCATGGTCTCCAACGGCAGCAAGCAGATCATGTACGACGCGCTGATGGCCAGCGTGAACCCGGGCGACGAGGTGATCATACCGGCGCCAGGCTGGATCTCCTACGCCGACCAGGCCGTGATCGCCGGCGCGAGACCCGTCCCGGTGTCCTGCCCGGAGAACAACCAGTTCAAGCTGCGCGCCGCCGACCTCGACGCCGCCATCACGGCAAAAACCAAATGGGTCGTGATGAATTTCCCCAACAATCCGACGGGTGCGGTCTGTTCGCCGGCCGAGATTCGCCAGATCTGCGACGTGCTGCTGAAGCACGAACACGTCCTGGTGATGGCCGACGACGTCTACGAACACCTGGTCTATGGCGATGCGAAGTTCAGCACCGTGGCCGAGATCGAGCCGGCGCTGAAGGGCCGCACGCTGACGGTCAACGGCGCGTCGAAGGCCTATGCCATGACCGGCTGGCGGGTCGGCTTCGCCGGCGGCCCGCGCGCGATGATCGCGGCCATGACCAACATGCAGGGCCAGATCGGCTCGGGCATCTCGACGATTGGCCAGGCCGCCGCCACCGCCGCGCTGAACGGGCCACAGGATCTGCTGAAGGAACGCGCCGCCGACTACCAGAAGCGCCGCGACGAGGTGGTCGGCATGCTGCGCGCCGCGAAGGGCATCACCTGCCACATGCCCGAGGGCGCGTTCTACGTGTTCCCCAACATCGCCGGCTGCATCGGCAAGACGACGAAGGGCGGCGCCAGGATCGCCAACGACACCGACTTCGTCACCGCGCTGCTGGAAGAAAAGCACGTCGCCACGGTGCAGGGCGCCGCCTACGGCATGAGCCCCTACTTCCGCATCAGCTACGCCACCGACATGGCCAGCCTTCGCGAAGGCTGCACGCGAATTCAGGAGTTCTGCAGCGAACTCAACTAGGCCGACACGCGCGCGTTCCTACTCCGCCTTGATGCCGGCGAACTTGATCACCTTCGCCCATTTCTCGGTGGCGTCCGAAAGGATCGCGCTGAACTCGGCGGGCGTGCCGCCGAGCGGCGTCCCGCCCAGCTCGACGATCCGGTTCTTGATCTTGGGATTCGCCAGGCCGGCATTGAGTTCCCTGTTCAGCAGCTCGATGATTGCCGCCGGGGTGCCCCTGGGCACAGCAATGCCGGCAAAGCCGCTGGCCTCGTAGCCCGGCACGGAGTCCGCGATCGGCGGAACGTCGGGCAGCACGTCGAGACGCGCCGTCGTGGTCACCGCGAGCGCGCGCAGCCGGCCGGCCTTGATCTGCTGGATCGATTCCGAAACGGGTGCAAAGACCACTTGCACATGGCCGGCGATCAGGTCGGCGACAGCCGGCGCGCCGCCCTTGTAGGGGACGTGGACCAGGTTCAGCCCGGTCATCATCTTGAAGAGTTCGCAGGCGATGTTCTGCGGAGTGCCCTGGCCCGCCGAGCCATAGTTGATCTTGCCCGGATTGGCCCTGGCGTAGGCGATCAGCTCGGCCAATGTCGTTGCCGGCACCGACGGATTCACCACGACCACATAGGCCAGGCGGGCGGCGCAGATCACCGGCGCGATGTCGCGCATGAAGTCGAAACTGAGATTGGAATACAGCGCGGCATTGATCGCGTGCGGCGTCACGACCTGCAGCAGGGTGTAGCCGTCGGGTGCCGCCTTGGCGACCGTCTCGGTGCCGATGTTACCGCTGGCGCCCGGCTTGTTCTCGACGATGAATTGCTGGCCAAGACGCTCGGTCAGCCATTCGGCCATGAGACGTCCCTGGATGTCGGTCGCCCCGCCGGCGGGAAAGCCGACGACGATGCGGGCTGGTTTCGAGGGATAGGCCTGGGCAAGGGCGACGCTTGAAACCGAAGGCAACGCGACTGAACCCACAGCCAGATGCACGAACGTGCGACGGCGAATTTTCATGATGCTTCCTCCACGGGCTGCACCGTCTCGCGGATTTACTATCCATCTGGGCCAGCCGTGCGAACAGGCTACACCCGGCTTGTCAGCGGGTGGAAGAGGCGAATGCTGGTTCGCCCGGTCTAAAGCGCGTTGATTTGGTGGACCTTGGCCGTCAAGCCAAGCTTGCGGTTGCAGAGCGGCCAGTGCCAGGTTTCGCCCTGCTCGAACATCACCCACTCGGTGAGGCTCGCCGCCTTCTCGTAATCCTGCGCCGCCTCGATCGCTTCCCGAACCGTCAACACCGTGCCGTCGCGGCGCTGCTGGAAGGTGATGTAGGTGCGGGGCGTATATTGGAAGCGGCCGTAGTAGGCGCCGCGTCCGCCGACGATGCGGTTCGCATGCGGACCCCAGCTTCCACTCTCGCAGACCGCCAGCGACTGCACGACTTCGTCCTTGCGCGCCTTTACGAAAGCCTCGTGCTCGGCCGGACCCTGCGGGACGACGGCCGTCTCGGGCGGCTTGGTGGCGCATCCCGGCCCGACGCAGAGCACGGCGAGCAGGAGTGGCAGGATGGCGGGGCGAAGAACCTTCACAACCCGACATTGTTCACACGGTTTTGTCCCCCGGGTAAACCCCGGCCCGCCGCGGCGGCGGACAGCGATGCTGCGATGCCGCAAACCGGAACGTGTCACGAACCGACCTCGATATTGTGCCGATTACGTTGACTCGCCTCCCTCCTCGCCCCCTTCGACAACGGACGCGTTCACCTGTGCGGTGCAGCAGCACCACCCCTCCATTCGTGTACCAATTGTAACGGCGCAGGCCGTTCTCACGCGGCGCCGGACGGATGTACCTTGATCCAGTGTCGCGCGATTTCCTCTCGCGTCGACACCCAGACCTTCGACTTGGACGCTACATAATCGAGAAAGCGCGCCAGCGTGGCGGCGCGGCTGGGGCGTCCGGCGAGGCGGCAATGCAGGCCGACCGACATCATCTTCGGCGTGCGTGCACCCTCGGCGTAGAGAACGTCGAAACTGTCCTTCATCGCCTGGAGCCAGCCGTCGCCCGAAGTGTAACCCGGGGCCACACCGAACTTCATGTCGTTCACTTCCAGAGTGTAGGGAATGATCAGGTGCGGCTCGGAGCCGACCTTCACCCAGTAAGGCAGATCGTCGGAGTACGAGTCGCTCGAATAGAGGAAGCCGCCGTGCTTGATGACGGCTTCGAGCGTGTGCATGCCGAAGCGCCCGGTGTACCAGCCGACAGGAGCGCGGCCGGCCGTCTGCTCGATGACTTTCACCGTCTTCTTCATGTGGTCGAGCTCCTGCTCGAGCGTGAAGTCCTTGTAGTTGATCCAGCGCCAACCGTGGCTCGCGACCTCGTGGCCGGCCTCGGCCATCGCCTTGCCGGCCGCGGGGTTGAGCTCCAGCGCGCGCCCGACCGCCCAGGAGGTGAAGCGCATGTTGCGCTCCTGGAACAGCCTCAGGATGCGCCAGAAGCCGGCACGGCTGCCATACTCGTACATCGACTCGGTCGACAGATCGCGGCCGCCGACGATCGGCGTGCCGCCCGGCGTCTCGGTGAGAAAGACCTCGGAGGCAGGATCGCCATTCAGGATCGTATTCTCCCCGCCCTCCTCGTAATTCAGCACGAAGCTCACCGCGATGCGGGCATCGCCCGGCCACTGCGCGTCCGGCGGGTTGGGGCCGTAGCCGATCAGATTGCGTTCGAGCTGGTTGTGCATGAAATCCCCGGATACTCAGACGCCCAAGTGTCGGGCGATTGAAGCCCGACTATGGCGCGGCTATAGCTCGCGCGACAAGCTTGAGGAGACGGGATGGGCGCGGCCGACGCGATCAGGGAAGACCGGCTGTGGCAGCGGCACGCCGACATGGCCAGGCTGGGTGGCACGCCCAAGGGCGGCGTGAACCGTCAGGCCCTGTCGGCCGAGGACGCCGCGGCGCGCAACCTGTTCGGCTCCTGGGCCAGGGCGCGCGGCTTCGGGATCTCGACCGATGCGATCGGCAATCTCTTCGTGCGCCGCGAAGGCTGCGACCCCAAGGCACGGCCGGTGATGAGCGGCTCGCACATGGACAGCCAGCCGACCGGCGGCCGCTTCGACGGCATGTATGGCGTGCTGGCGGCGTTCGAGGCGCTGGAAGCGCTGGAGGATGCCGGCGTCAAGACGCGCCGTCCCGTGGTGGCCGTCGCCTGGACGAACGAGGAAGGCTCGCGCTTCCAGCCCGGCGCCATGGGCTCGGCGGTGTTCGCCGGCCACTACGAACTCGCCGAGATGCTCGAGGTGAAGGACTGGAAGGGCATCGTCCTGAAGGATGCGCTGGCCGAGACGTTGAAGACCGCGCCCGCACCGATGCTGGACGGCAAGCCGGGCTTCCCGCTCGACGGCTATGTAGAGGCCCATATCGAGCAGGGCCCGCGGCTGGAGAACGCGGCAACCACCATCGGCGTCGTGACCGCCATCCAGGGCAGCCGCCGCTACATCGTCACGACCGAGGGCGAGGAAGCACATGCCGGCACGACGCCGCGCGCCGCCCGCAAGGATGCGTTTGCCGCAGCGCTCCGCATCGCGCAGGCGATGTATGAGGCCACGACCGACAGGGACGACATGCTGCGCTTCACCATCGGCCGGGTCGACGTCGCGCCGGGCTCCCCCAACACGGTGCCGGGTCGCACCAGCTTCACCATCGACATGCGCCACCCCGACGATGCGGTGCTGGCGGCGCATGAGCAGAAGCTGAAGGACATCGTCGCCGCCAGGGCAGCGCCCTGCACCGCTTGCATCGAGCGCGTGACCGCCGTGCCGCCGACCAGCTTCGATCCGATGGTGGTCGACCTGGTGCGTGCCAGGACCAACGAGTTGGGGCTTTCCAACATGGACATGCCCTCGGGCGCCGGCCACGACGCCATGCACATCGCCCGCCTCTGCCCCACCGGCATGATCTTCGTTCCCTGCGAACGCGGCATCAGCCACAACGAGATCGAGAACGCCACCCCGCAGGACCTCGCCGCCGGCGCCAGGGTTCTGGTCGAGGTGCTGGTCGAGCTGGCCAACCGCTGAACCCATCCATTGCCACCGCACTCTTGTCGCCACGCACACATTGTCATCCCGAGCGTAGCGAGGGACCTTTTCTCCCTCCGACGCAAAGGTCCCTCGCTACGCTCGGGGTGACAGCATTTCTTCCACTGAGGATTTTGAATTCATGTCCAAGAAGATGCAGTCCGAACTCGTAGCGATCCTGTCCGACCTGATCGCGCTGCCGAGCCCCTACCCGCCCGGCACCTCGGTCGAGATCTGCGCCTATACGGCCAAGCGCCTCAGGAAGGCAGGCTACAAGGTCGAGATCGCGACCAGGGCCAAGGGCGTCGACAATGTCGTGGCGCGGATCAAGGGCAAGGCGAAAGGCCCGGTCATCGCCTTCAACGCCCATGTCGACACGGTGGGCGTCGGCGAGCGCACCAACTGGAAGAGCGATCCCTACAAGGCGCTGGTGAAGGGCGGCCTCGTCTATGGGCTGGGCGCCGGCAACTGCAAGGGCAGCATGGCCGTGCAGATCTGGATCGCCGAGGAGATTGCGCGCCGTGGCGGCCCCGCATCGGGTGAGCTCATCTTCACCTTCGTGGCCGACGAGGAAAATCTCGGGCCCGAGGGAATGGAGTTTCTCCGCAAGAGCGGCAAGGTGCGGCCCGATGCCCTCATCCTGGGCGCGCAGACCGAGAACAACCTGATCGTGGCCGAGCGCGGCGTGATGTGGGCGCGACTCACCAGCAGGGGCCGCGCCGCCCATGCCGGCAACCCGGCGGCCGGCGACAATGCCATCCTGCGCATGATCCGGATCGTGGGCGCGCTCAGCTCCTATTACGACAAGGCGCTGGCAACCCGTATCTCGGGCGCGATGAAGTCGACGGTGAACATCGGCATGTTCCACGGCGGCCACAACACCAACGTCGTACCCTCGGCCTGCACGGTCGAGATCGATCGCCGCCTGCTGCCCGACGAGAAGGTGAAGGACGCGTTCAAGGAGCTGAAGAAGGTGGTCGACGGCGTCGGCGAGCCCCGGTCGATGGTCGGCGTCGAGTTCCTGACCGGCACCAACGGCTTCTTCGCGCCCGAGAACGGCGCGGCCGTCGGCGCCTTCGAGGCCGCGGTGAAGGCGCACAGCCGCCGCAAGGTGAAGTTCCTCAACGCCACCGGCGTCAGCGACGGCCGCTACTATGCCGACGACGGCATCGAGATCATCAACTTCGGCCCCGGCTCCGGCGCGCAGGGCCACGCCGCCAACGAGAGCGTGCCGATCGCCGAGATGGTCGACGCCGCCTACATCCAGCTCGACGTGGTGAAGCGGCTGCTGGGCTAACCGGCGTCCTCCTTTGCAGCCTGTCGCGGCGCGTGGCACGATGCGGCCAGGGAGAAAATGCCATGCCGTTCTACGAAAAAGGCGACGTCCGCATTCATTATGAAGAGGCGGGCTCGGGTCTGCCGTTGCTGATCATTCCGGGCGGCGGACTCAACTCTACGATCGGCGGCCTCGACAAGACGCATCCGTTCAGCGCGATGAAGGAATTCAGCGACCGCTTCCGCTGCGTCGTCGCCGACCTGCGCAACGCCAATGGCGGCCAGTCGACCGGCCCGCTCGACATCGAGCGGACATGGGACAGCTTCACCGACGACCATGTCGGCCTTATGGACCATCTCGGCGCCGACAAATTCATGGTGCTGGGCTACTGCATCGGCCAGCCGCTGATCTGGAACCTGATCAAGCGGGTAGGCGACCGCGTCATCGCCGCCGTGCTGACGCAACCCTCCGGCTTTCGGCCCGAGCTGCCGACCCAGTTCTACGACAACAACATGAAGGGCTGGGGCCCCGAGTTCGCAAAGAAGCGGCCGGAATACACAATGGACCAGGTGAGCCAGTTCCTCACCAACATGTACACGAAGAAAGGAGACTTCGTGTTCACCGTGCCGCGCGAGTTCGTGAAGGCCTGCAAGACCCCGATCCTCGTCGCGCCCGACGACAGCCCGCCCCATCCCTACAAGGTCGCGATGGAAGTGGCGATGCTGTCGCCCAACTCGCAGGTCACGCTCTACCCGTGGAAAGACACACCGGAGCGGGTCCCGCTGGCGGTGCGCCACATCCGGATGTTCCTGAACGCGCATAAGCCGTAAGAGGACATGCGCCCGCGGTCCGCATTCCGGATGAAGTGAGCAAAAACTGCCGTCGCCCCGAGTGAGGTACGCACACGGAAGCCCCCGGGACAGGCTCGCTCGACGATGCCGGCCTTCGGTCAGCTTCGCTGATCGCTACGAACCTGCCCATTCCCCTGAGACGAGGACGACGGATTTTTTTGAACCTGAATTTATCCGGCTTCAGATATCGATGACGCCCTCACCGCCGGCATAGAGCTTGTCGACCAGCCCCTTGCGCCGTTCCATCGTGGCGCGCTGGTTGATGTAGCCCTTGTCGGTGATCTCCTGGCCGTCGACCTGCGGCGGTTCGGTCATCAGCAGGACGCGCTTCACCCTCATCGACGAGCCGCGGCCCCCGGCGTTCATCTTCGCGAGGCCTTCCTTCAGCGTGCCGACGACGGCGGGATGGGCCAGAAGCTCGGCGAGCGGCAGTTGGGCGCCGCTGTCGTTTGCGAGCTGGCGGCAGGCCGCGACGTTGGGGAAGCCCAGCAGGCCGACATACTCGCGATCCTGACCGCAGACCACGGCGTCCTGCAGCACCGGCGAAGCGGCGGCGATGGCCGTCGTGCGCAGGGTACCGACCAGCACGAAGGTCCCGCTCGTCAGCTTGAAATCCTCGACGACGCGGCCGTCGAAGACGATGCCCTGGTTCGGATCCTCCGGATCGACGAAGCGGCCGGCATCGCCGATTCTGTAGAAGCCCTCCTCGTCGAACATCTTCGCGGTGAGGTCGGGCTGCTTGTAGTAGCCGGGCGTCACGATCACGCTCTTCAGGCGCAGCTCGTAGCGTCCCTCCTCGCCCGTCGGCACCATCTTGAGCTGCACGCCGGGATAGGGCAGCCCCACGAGACCCACTCGCTCCGATGCCCAGTGCACGCTGGTCGCCGTCGGCGCGGTTTCGGTCGAGCCCCAGCCGGTGACGAAGGGAATGCGATAGCCGGTATGCTTCACCGCCAGCGCTTCCATGCGCTCGTAGAGATCGCCCGGCAGCGTCGCCCCGCCATAGGACAGCACGGCGATGTTGGTGAAGAAGCGCCTGGCGAGGCCGTCATCCTTCTCCAGCGCCGTGGCGAGCATGGCGTAGCCCGCCGGCACGTTCGAGAACGACGTGGGCGAGACCTCGCGCAGGTTGCGCAGCGTTTCGTCGAACAGGCCCGGCACCGGCTTGCCGTCGTCGATCCAGGTCGTGCCGCCCTCGTTCAGGTTGCCCTGAAAGGTCGCGTTGCCGCCCATCGTGTGGTTCCACGGCAGCCAGTCGAGCATGACGGGTGCTGCGTCCGTGGCTTTCCGCACGCGCGCCATGCTCATCATGGCGACGTTGGCGCACATCATCTCCTGCGTGTTGATCACCGCCTTCGGCATGCCCGTACTGCCGGAAGTGAACAGGAACTTGCCCACGGTCTTTGGCTCGATCGCGGCGACGGATTTCGCGACCGCCTCGGTGGGCTTCGTCGCCACCAGCTCGGTCCAGGACAGCGACTCCATTCCGGGCGGCGGCTTGTCGACGTGGACCAGCAGCACGCCCTCGAGATCGAGCGCTGCCAGGGCACGCGCATAGACCTCGCCGTTCTGCACGAAGACCAGGCCGGGCCTGATCAGGTCGAAGACGTATTTCAGCTTGGCATGGTCCTGGCTCATCACCGAATAGGCCGGCGACACCGGCGCGACCGGCGCGCGCGCCTGCATGGCGGCCATAGTGAGAAGCGCAAATTCGATCGAGTTCGACGACAGGATCATCACCGGCTTGTCGGGGCCGAAGCCGCGATCGAGCAGCGCCTGGGTGATCGCGTCGACCTGCCGCTTGGCCTCGCCATAGGTGACTTTCAGCCAGTCGCGCGCCGGCCCGCGGCGCTGCGCCAGCCACAGCCGGTCCGGCACTTCGGCCGCCCAATTGGCGAGCAGCGCCGGCACGTGCCGGGCATATGGTTTCAGGCGGTGGTTCGACTGCAGCACCACCGTGCCGTCGGACCGGCGCTCGATTTCGATGTCGCGACTCAGGAAATCGATGGGCTTGAACGGAACCTGCATTACACTGTCCAACGACGTTCTCCCCAGCGCCTGTCCTGTCGCCGCGATTTAGGGACGGGAACCGGCCATCGGCAAGGAAGCGTTTAGCCAGTGTCGCGCAGCAATTCGTCGGTGGACCCGTCGCCGGTAGGCCGCTGGCTGCAATTGTGCGCCGGGCTCCTCTGCATGATTGCGGTCGCCAGCCTGCAATATGGCTGGACACTGTTCGTCCATCCCCTCCACGACAAGTACGGCTGGAGCCTCGCCAGCAGCCAGACCGCCTTCGCGATCTCATCGTCGCCGAGACCTGGCTGGTGCCCTTCGAAGGCTGGGTCGTCGACCGGTTCGGGCCGAAATACGTCGTGTTCGCTGGCGGCGTGCTGGTGGCTGCGGCCTGGTCTCTCAACTCCGTCGCCGATTCGCTGTTCCTGCTCTACCTCGGCGCGGCGCTGGGCGGCGTGGGCGCCGGCGCGGTCTATGGCACCTGCGTCGGCAATGCGGTGCGCTGGTTCCCCGACCGCCGGGGCCTGGCGGTCGGGCTCACGGTGGCCGGGTTCGGGGCCGGCTCGGCGCTCAGCATCGTCCCGATCCAGGACATGATCGCCACCCGCGGCTACGAAGCGGCCTTCCTGTGGTTCGGCCTGGTCCAGGGCCTGATCGTGGTCGTCACGGCCTGGGCACTGCGGGCGCCCCCTCACGGGCTGGTCGCCGCAATGCCGCCGCGCCTCGCGCAAACCGCGCGCGACTTCGCGCCGACGCAGATGCTGCGGTCCCGGTATTCTGGCGCTCTACTTCATGTTCATCCTCGTCTACTCCGGCGGTCTCATGGCAACGGCGCAGATCGCGCCGATCGCGCGTGACTTCAAGGTCGCGGACGTACCGGTCAGCCTGCTCGGCCTCACCCTGCCCGCCTTCACCTTCGCCATCACCCTCGACCGCGTCATGAATGGCGTGACCCGGCCGTTCTGCGGCTGGGTCTCCGACCATATCGGCCGCGAGAACACGCTGTTCATCGCCTTCCTGCTGGAGGGAGCCGGCATCTGGGCGCTCTGGGTCTACGGCCACGACCCGGTGCTGTTCGTGATCATGGGCGGCATCGCCTTCTTCGCCTGGGGCGAGACCGCGAGCCTGTTTCGGACGATCTGCACCGACACGTTCGGCACGAAATACGCGACCACCAACGCAGCCCTCCTCTACACCGCCAAGGGCGTGGCCTCGCTGCTGATCCCGCTGGCGAGCTTCTACGTCGCCGAGACCGGGAGCTGGCGCGACGTCTTCCTGGCGGCGGCCCTGTTCAACGTGCTCGCCGCCTTTCTCGCCCTGGCCGTCCTGAAGCCGCTGCGACTGCCGGCCAGGCCTCGCCCCGGCGAGCCCTAGCTCCACCGGCACCCGGCCGCCGCCGACCGCGATCCGAAACCGGCGTGCGACCTGAATGCCCGTTCACATCGTAGCGCTTTTCGGCCAGAGTCCGGCGCAACACCAAGGGAGAGAGCGATGGATTTCGAATACTCGGATCGCAGCAAGGCGCTGCTCGAGACCCTCAACAAATTCATGGACGAGGTCATCTATCCGGCCGAGCCCATCTACGAAGAGCAGATGGAGACCGCCAAGGATCGCTGGCAGCTCCCGCCGATCATCGAGGAATGCAAGGCCGAGGCCAAGAAGCGCGGCCTGTGGAACATGTTCCTGCCGGCCGACCGCGAGAGCGGCGACACGCACGGCACGATGGGCCTCTCCAACCTCGAATACGCGCCGATCTGCGAAGTCCTCGGCCGCTCGTCGATCGCCTCCGAGGCGGTCAACTGCTCGGCGCCGGACACCGGCAACATGGAAGTGTTCGCCCGCTACGGCACGGCGGAGCACAAGGAGAAGTGGCTGAAGCCGCTGCTGAACGGCGACATCCGTTCCTGCTTCGCCATGACCGAGCCGGCGGTCGCCTCGTCCGACGCGCGCAACGTCGAATGCCGCATCGAGTCCGACGGCAACGACTATGTCATCAACGGCCGCAAGTGGTGGTCGTCGGGCATGGGCGATCCGCGCTGCAAGGTCATCATCCTGATGGGCAAGAGCGATCCCAACGCGCCGGCCTATCGCCAGCAGTCGATGATCGTCGTGCCACGTGACACCAAGGGCATCAAGATCGTGAAGATGCTGCACGTGTTCGGCTACGATGACGCGCCGCACGGCCACGCCGAAGTGGTCTACGACAATGTGCGGGTGCCGAAATCGGCCATCCTGCTCGGCGAGGGCCGCGGCTTCGAAATCGCCCAGGGCCGTCTCGGACCGGGCCGCATCCATCACTGCATGCGCGCCATCGGCGTTGCCGAGCGGGCACTGGAGATGGCCATCAAGCGCGCCAAGAGCCGCACCGCGTTCGGCCAGAAGATCTCCGAGATGGGCGTCACCAAGGCCCATGTCGCCGACATGCGCATGGAGATCGACATGGCCCGCCTGCTGGTCCTCAAGGCCGCCTGGGCCATGGACAAGTTCGGCAACAAGGAAGCCCGCCAGCAGATCGCGATGATCAAGGTGGCGGTGCCGAACATCACCTCGAAGGTCGTCGATCGCTGCCTGCAGCTGCATGGCGCCGGCGGCGTCAGCCAGGTGTTCAAGCTGGCCAGCATGTACGCCCACCAGCGCACCCTGCGCCTGGCCGACGGCCCGGACGAGGTCCATCGCGACCAGGTTGGCCGTCTCGAGATCGCCAAGTACAACTGAGGTCCCTCGCCGGGACGGGAGCAGGCGCGATCCTCCGGGATCGCGCCTTTTTCTTTGGCTTGAGCGAAGACAAAAGGTCCTTCTCGGCGCTCAGGATGACAATATTGGCGGCATTGACGCAGTGCGCCCGTTCCGAATTCGATGTCATCCTGAGCGCAGCGAAGGACCTTTAAGCCGACGCCAGATGCAGGAGTCACCGTGGACAGTCCGAAGAAGAGCCAGCACGTCACCGATCACCTGGCCAACGAGCGCACGTTCCTCGCCTGGATCCGGACGGCGATCGCGGTGATGACCCTGGGCGTCGCCATCAACCGCTTCGCGCTCTTCCTGATGGAGATGCACCAGGTCGTCCCGGAGGTCCGCAATCTCGCCAACCGCCACGTCGAGAAGCTCGGCATCGGCCTGGTGATACTGGGCATCGTCCTGCTTGTCGGCTCGACCTGGCACTACCTCCATGTCGGCAGGACGATCGACGACGAGACTTATCGCCCGTCCGCCAGGATCATGGTGGGCACCGCCGTCGCGATCGCCCTGATGGGCGGCTCGACCCTGATGTGGTTGTTCTAGCCGCGCCGTAAACGCGCCGGACTAACGAGGAGAAGGCGCCGATTGCGGCGCGGCCGGCGGGCCGTCGGGCATGTCGAGCAGTTCGCTCTCCGCGGCGCCGGCCTCGTAGGCTTGCACCAGATCTTCCGGATCGAAAGCAATGCCGATCGGATTCTTCCTGAACGCTTCGGTCTGGAAGTAGGCCGCCGTCGCCTCCTTCGTCGCATAGCGGTCGACCTGCAACTCGACGCCGTTGCCGTCGGGGTCGCGATAGTAGATCGACACGGTCGGTCCATGATGGATGCAGCGCGACGGCCCGATTCCCAGCGCCTTCACGCGGCTGTAGGTCGAGAGCAGCGCGCCGATGTCGGCGAACGTGTAGGCGACATGCGCCAGACCCGAGGTCTTCGCATCGGGTGCCTTCAGCCCCGCCACGTTCACGATGCCCAGCCGGTGATGCTCGTCGTCGTAGGTCAGGAAGCAGATGTGGTCGGTGCGCTGGACCACGCGCATGTTCAGGACCGCCGAGTACCAGTCGATCATCGGCTGGACGTTGGAGGAGCGCAGCACGAAGTGGGCGAACAGCACGGGCGTGGCCGGCTGAGCGCTCAACGTCCGCTGGCGCGACGCAGTCTCGATTACGGCATCCATGGCGACCTCCTGGCTCATTCTAGCAGGCTGTTGAAACAGGTTTTTCAGAAGTACCGACAAGCGAAATTGATCCGTCAACGGTCACCACGGCACCAGATTCAGGGGGGGGTGCGACACTCGATTTGTTTATTTCGTTTATTTCGTTTGTTTCGGTTATTCGCCAGGACTCCGGCTTTTTCAACGGCCTGCCAGGCCTTCTCTCCTTCGGTTAGCAGCTGCCTTGCCGGAAAACTAACTGACTGGTAAGTTATTTTGATGAAAGCGCCCAAACAGCGCCGTGCGCCCGCCGCCCGTCCGCAGGAGATCATCGATGCGGCCCTCGCCCAGTTCGTCGAGACGGGCTTTGCCGGCACGCGCCTCGACGACGTCGCCCGGCGTGCCGGCCTCTCCAAGGCCGCGATCTATCTCTACTTCGCGGACAAGACCGCCCTGTTCGAAGGCGTGGTGCAGCATGCTGTCGCCAGCAATATCGGCCAGGTGGAAGCCATGCTCGCGGGCCATCGCGGGCCGGTCGCACCGCTGCTGCCGCGCATCCTCGAATTCATGGCCAGCCGCATCGAGACCACGCCGATGGCGGCAGTCGCCAAGCTGGTCATCTCCGAGTCGCGCGCCTTTCCCGAGGTCGGACGGTTCTACCTGAAGGAAGTGATCGGCCGCGGTCTGCCGCTCTTCGAAGGCCTGATCCGGCGCGGCATCGAGCAGGGCGAGTTCCGCAACGTCGACTCCTCCATGACCGTGCGCTCGATGATGGGTCCGATGCTGCTCGCCATCGTGTGGCGCACCGTGTTCGAGCCGATCGGCGCGGACAAACTCGATGTACGGTCGCTGGCCCTCCATCACGCCGACCTCATGCTGCATGCCCTTCGGCCCGACACGCGAGAAGGCCAATGAAACGCGCCCCGCTGATCGCCGTCGCGGCCCTCGCCGCCACGCTTCTCGTCTCCTACGTCGTCTGGGGCGACCGCCTGCTCGCGTTGGCGGGGATCGGCACCGACGACGGCCGCTACCTCGGCTATGTCGAGGGCGAGACCAGCCTGATCGCGCCGCCGACCGCTGGCCGGCTGATCGAGCGGCCGGTCGATCGCGGCGGGCGCGTGAAGAAGGGCGACCGCCTGTTCGTCATCGATCCCGTCGCCGCCAAAGCCGAGGTCGCCCGCGCCGAGGCGATGCTGGCCGAGGCCAGGGCGCGGCACGAGAACATGCTGACCGGCAAGCGACAGGAGGAGCAGGACGTGACGCGTGCCCAGCGCCGCGAGGTCGAAGCCGCGCTGGTGCAGGCCGAAGCGGACCTCAAACGGCAGACCGAGTTGGTGGCGCGCAACATCACGACTCATCAGGCCTTCGAGCAGGCCGACTCGCAGGTGAGACAGCTCAAATCGCGTGCGGCCTCGCTGGCGGCGCAGGAGCGCGTTGGCGACCTCGCCGCGCGGCAGAGCGAGATCGCCGCGGCCGCCGCGCTGATCGAGCAGAGCCACGCCAACCTCGCCCAGGCAAAGAAGCGCCTGGAGGATCTGATGCCGGTCGCGCCCGAGGATGCGCTGGTCGAGAACACCTTCTTCAACGTCGGCGAATGGGTGCCCTCTGGCGCGCCCGTCGTGTCGCTGCTGCCCGACTTCCGCGTGAAGCTGCGCTTCTTCGTGCCGGAAGAGGACGTGGCGCGCGCGCGCGCCGGCCGCGAGGTCGCCTTCACCTGCGATTCATGCCCGGCCGGCCTCAAGGCCACGATCATCTATGTCTCGCCGCGCGCCGAGTACACGCCGCCGGTGATCTACTCGCAGACCGCGCGGTCGAAGCTCGTTTTCCTCGTCGAAGCACGGCCGCTTGCCGCCGGCAGACCGTTGCCGCCGGGCCTGCCGGTCTCGGTCGAGCCGCTCGGGTCCACGCCATGAGCGGGGCACCATGAGACGAGCGCCATGACCCTGGCGATCGACGTCCGCGACCTGGTGAAGCGCTACGGCACGCGCACGGTCGTCGACAAGTTCAGCCTCGCCCTCGAACGGGGCCGCATCTGCGGCTTCCTCGGCCCCAACGGGTCGGGCAAGACGACGACCTTGCGGATGATCTGCGGGCTGCTGACACCCGACGGCGGCGGTGGAACCTGCCTCGGCTACGACCTCGTGCGCGACCGCGAGGAGATCAAGCGCCAGACCGGCTACATGACCCAGCGCTTCGGCCTCTACGAGGACCTCACCATCCGCGAGAACCTCGAATTCGTCGCCCGCGTCTATGGACTCGACCGTCTGAAAGAGCGGATCGACCGGTCGCTGGAGCGGCTCGCCCTCACGACGCGCCAGAGCCAGCTCGCGGGCTCTCTGTCGGGCGGCTGGAAGCAGCGGCTGGCGCTCGCGGCCTGCGTGCTGCACGAGCCGAAGCTGCTGCTGCTCGACGAACCCACCGCCGGCGTCGATCCGAAGGCCCGCCGCGCCTTCTGGGACGAGATCCATGCCTATGCCGCCGACGGCATCACCGTGCTGGTCTCGACCCATTACATGGACGAGGCCGAGCGCTGCCACGAGATCGCTTACATCGCCTATGGCGCGCTGATGGCGCGCGGCACCGCCCCCGACATCATCCACCAGTCCGGCCTCGCGGCCTTCATTGCAAGCGGCCCCGGCGCCGACCGGCTGGCGGCAAAGCTGCGCGATGCGCCCGGCGTCAGCGCCGCCGCGGCCTTCGGTACCACGCTCCATGTCTGCGGTCCTGACCGTGCGGCGCTCGAGCGAGCCATCGCCCCCTGGCGCGGCGATCCCCAGATCGTCTGGGAGGAGGCAGAGCCCACCCTCGAAGACATCTTCATCCACCTGATGGGACGGGCGCGCGACAATGCACCGGGCGCGTAAGCTGCATAAGACGCAAGGGTCGCTCGCTGCGCTCGGGATGACGATGTTGTTGGGATTGACGCAGTGCGCCGATCTCGAAAAAGTTGTCATCCTGAGCGTAGCGAGGGACCTTTCGCTTTCCGGAGTCGGCTGGTGATGCGCTGGTTCGCGGTGCGGCGTGGCTTCCAGCGGCGGCTCGGGGCCATGATCATGAAGGAGGTGCTGCAGCTGCGCCGCGACCGGCTGACCTTCGCCATGATGTTCGGCATGCCGATCGTGCAGCTCCTGCTGTTCGGCTACGCCATCGACACCGACCCGCATCGCCTGCCGACCGCCGTGATCGCGGCCGACCAGAGCCAGATCACGCGCACCGTGCTGTCGGCGCTGAACAACACCGGCTACATGCGTTTCACGCACCATCTGTCGAGCCAGGACGAGGCCAACGCGCTGCTCCAGCAGGGCGAGGTGCAGTTCGTCGTCACCATCCCCTCGGATTTCACGCGCCGCCTGGTGCGCGGCGAGCGGGCGCAGATCCTGATCGACGCCGACGCCACCGATCCGATGGCCGCCGCCAACCCGCTGGCCGCCGCCGCTCCTTCCATCGCCCAGGCGCTGGCCCGCGATTTCGTGGGCCCGCTCGCCGGCCTGCGCGACAAGCCCGACGCGGTCGAGGTGGTGGTGCAGCGCCGCTACAATCCCGAGGGCAAGTCGCGGCTCAACATCGTGCCGGGCCTGCTTGCGGTGATCCTCACCATGACCATGGTGATGATGACGGCGCTCGCCGTGACCCGCGAGCGCGAGCGCGGCACCATGGAGAACCTGCTGGCGATGCCGGTGCGGCCGATCGAGGTCATGATCGGCAAGATCGTGCCCTACATCGTCATCGGTGCCGTGCAGGTAACGGTCATCCTTCTGGTGGCGCGCCTGCTGTTCGACGTCGTCATCCAGGGCAATGTCCTCCTGCTCGCAACCGGCACCGCGCTCTTCATCACGGTGAACCTCGCCATCGGCTTCACCATCTCGACCCTGACGCAGAACCAGCTGCAGGCCATGCAGGCCTCGTTCTTCATGATGTTGCCCTCGATCCTGCTCTCGGGCTTCATGTTCCCGTTCCGCGGCATGCCGGTGTGGGCGCAATGGATCGGCGAGGCCCTGCCCGCCACGCATTTCATGCGCGTTGTCCGCGGCGTCATGCTGAAAGGTGCGGGCTTCGACGACATTTCGACCGAACTCGCTGCCCTCCTCGCCATGCTGCTGATCGTCTCGCTGGTCGCCGTCAGCCGGTACAAGGTGACGTTGGACTAAGGCTGATCAATAGCGAACGACAATTGCTCTTACCCGTCATCCTGAGCGCAGCGAAGGATCTCACGCCAGCCAGGGAGCCCTTTGGTCGCTCCGCCAGGTCCCCTTCGCGATGCTCAGGACGACAGCCTTGCCCGGAGATTAGTTCCTTGAGGGGCTGACCTGCGAAAGCAGTGCCTTGACCCTCGGCGCGTCTCGGCCTCCTCTGCCAGCCCATGTCCGCTCCCGCCATCGACTCGCCCGACACGCTGTCGCGCCTGATTCCCTCGCGCACGGCCCGCGGCTTCTTCCTGGCCGTTCTGTCGGGCATCTTCTTCAACTTCCTGAACGCCTCGGTGAAGGAGCTGGCGAGCGAGATGCCGCCGCTCTACGTCGCCTGGGGCCGCTGGGTCGCGGGCCTGGCGCTGATCGCGCCCTATCTTCTGTGGCGCGCCGGCCTTGCCGGCATGAAGACGCAGGACCTCAAGCTCCACTGCTTCCGCGGCCTGTTCCACACGTCGGGCTATGCACTCTGGTACGAGGCCGTGGTCTGGCTGCCGCTCGCCACCATGGCGGCGCTGAGCTTCACCGGCCCGATCTTCGTCACCGTGGGCGCCGTGATCTTCCTGCGCGAGACCGTGCACTGGCGGCGCTGGCTGGCGGTCGGCATCGGCTTCGCCGGCATGCTGATCATCGTCAGGCCGGGCCTCGTGGTTATGAACCCCGGCATCGTCTACATGCTCTGCGCCGTGCCGCTGATCGCGGGCTCCAACCTCGTGGCCAAGGTCGTATCGGGCCGCGACAAGCCCGCCGTGGTCGTGCTGTGGCAGAGTGTGATCGGCGCCCTCTGCTTCACGCCGCTCGGCATCTGGTTCTGGCAGACCCCGACCGCCGACCAGCTCCTGCTGTTCCTGTCGGCCGGTTTCTTCGGGACCATGGGCTACTTCTTCATCACCTGGGCCTATCGCCTGCTCGACATTTCCGCCCTGCAATCCATCACGTTCCTCGGCATCGTCTGGGCCGCCTTGATGGACGTGGCAGTCTGGGGCAAGACCTCGGACATCTGGACGTTCGTGGGTGCGGCGATCATCGTGGCGTCCACGACCTACATCGCCCACCGCGAGGCAAGAGCGGGGGCCGCCGCGGGAGGAAAGAAGACATGACGGATCGTCTGGCTGGCAAGGTTGCGCTCATCACCGGGGGCGCCTCGGGCCTCGGCGCCAATGCCGCCGAACTGATGGCCAGGGAAGGCGCCAGGGTTGTCGTGACCGATGTCGCCGTCGACCGCGGCAAGGCCGTCGCCGACCGGCTGGGCTCCGCGGGCCACTTCGTGAAGCTCGACGTCACCAGCGAAGACAACTGGAAATCGGCCATCGCCGAGACCGTGACCAGGTTCGGCGCGATCCACGTGCTGCTGAACTCCGCCGGCATCGGCCTCAGCAAGACCGTGGAGGACATTACCCTCGAGGAATGGCGCAAGGTTCACGCCATCGACCTCGACGGCGTCTTCCTGGGCTGCAAGCACGGCGTGGCCGAGATCAAGAAGCACACCCAGAGGCTGGGCGGCTCGGTGATCAACATTTCGTCGATCTCCGGCATCATCGCCGGCGCCAACATGGCCGCTTACAATTCCGCCAAGGCCGGCGTCCGCCTGCTCAGCAAGTCGGTGGCGCTGCACTGCGCCAAGTCCGGCTACAACATCCGCTGCAATTCGGTGCATCCGACCTTCATCGACACCCCGATCCTCGACAAATACCGCGACCGCTTCGGCCAGGACCTGATGCAGCAGAAGCTCGGCAAGCAGGTCCCGATCGGCCGCCTCGGGCGGCCCGAGGAAGTGGGCTGGGCGCTGGTCTTCCTCGCCTCCGATGAATCGAGCTTCATGACCGGCTCGGAAGTGATCATCGACGGCGGCATTTCGGCCATGTGATGCGGAGTCGTCCTGAGCGCAGCGAAGGACCCCACATAGCGGCCAGACGCTGACCGTGGTTAGCGTGAGATCCTTCGCTACGCTCAGGATGACAGGGGGTTTGGATGCTTCTCAATCTCGACGGACGTAAGATCTACTTCGACCTCGCCGGGCCGCAGAACGCGCCGGCGGTCTGCTTCACCCATTCGCTGGCCGCCGATGGCGGCATGTGGACCGAGCAGCTCGTACCGCTGTTGGCCGCCGGCTATCGCGTGCTGCGTCTCGACATGCGCGGCCATGGCGGCAGCGCGCCGGTCGAGGGCGACTACACGATGGACGAGCTGGCCGGCGACGTGAAAGGCGCGCTCGATATTCTGGGCATCTGGAAGGTCCACTACATCGGCCTGTCGATCGGCGGCATGATCGGCCAGGGTTTCGCGCTGGCTTACCCTGAGCGTCTGCACTCGCTCACTTTGTGCGACACCCATCCGTCCTCGCCCGACGATTCGACCGGTCAGTGGGACCAGCGCAAGGCGGCCGTCCGCGACGGCGGCGTCAAGGCGCTGGCCGACGGCAACATGGAGCGGTGGTTCACGGCGGAGTTCAAGGAGGCCAATCCGGCACGCTGGAAGGAGATCCACTCGACGATCTGCGGCACGTCGGACGCGGGCTTCCTGGGCTGTGCCGCGGCCATTCAGAAGTTCGACTATCTCGACCGGCTGCCGACGATCAAGATCGCGACCCTGGTGATCTGCGGCGACGACGATCCCGCCACGCCGCCCGATCGCAACCAGCTCATTGCCTCGAAGATTCCCGGCGCGCGCTACGAGGATATCGCCAAGGCCCGCCATCTGCCCAACGTCGAGCGGCCCGAGCCGTTCAACCGGCTCATGATGAGCTTCCTCGGCCTCAATCGCTGATTTGTCCTCCCGAGCGTAGCGAGGGACCCTTCACTTGGCTTCAAAGCTCCCTCGCCTTCGGCTTGGGATGACAGGAGTGACGTAAATGAATTTTGCCTTTTCCGAAGACCAGCTCGCCATCAAGGACAGCGTCGCCAAACTCTGCGCCGGATTCGACGGCAAATACTGGCTGAAGAAGGACAAGGACGGCGGCTTCCCGGAGGATTTCTACCGCACGATGGCCGATGCCGGCTGGCTGGGCATCGCCATGCCGGAGGAATATGGCGGCTCGGGCCTCGGCATCACCGAGGCCTCGATCATGATGCAGGCGGTGGCCGAGTCGGGCGCGGCCCTGCAGGGCGCCTCGGCAATCCATCTCAACGTCTTCGGGCCCAACCCCATCGTGGTGTTCGGCACCGAGGAACAGAAGAAGCGCATCCTGCCCGATATCATCAAGGGCAAGGTGAAGGGCTGCTTCGCCGTCACCGAGCCCGATGCCGGCCTCAACACCACGGCGCTCGAGACCAAGGCCGAGCGCGACGGCAACGGCTACGTCGTCCACGGCAAGAAGACCTGGACCACGACGGCGCAGATCGCCGACAAGATGCTGCTGATCGCCCGTACGACGCCGAAGGAGAAATGCAAGCGGCCGACCGACGGGCTGACGCTGTTCTACACCGACTTCGATCGCAGCAAGATTGAGGTGCGCGAGATCGAGAAGATGGGCCGCAAGGCGATCGACACCAACCAGGTGTTCATCGACGGGCTGAAGGTGCCGCTCGAAGACCGCATCGGCGAGGAGGGCAAGGGCTTCCACTACCTGCTGCACGGACTCAATCCCGAGCGCATCCTGATCGCCGCCGAGGCGATCGGCATCGGCAAGGCCGCCCTCTCGCGCGCCACGCAATATGCCAAGGAGCGGGTCGTTTTCGGCCGGCCGATCGGCAAGAACCAGGCGATCCAGCACCCGCTGGCCGAGAGCTGGATGCAGCTCGAGGCGGCCAACCTGCTGACCTTCAAGGCGGCCTGGCTGTACGACAACGGCAAGGACTGCGGCGCCGAGGCCAATTCGGCCAAGTATCTGGGCGCCCGCTATGCCTACGATGCCTGCGAACGCGCCATCCTGACCCATGGCGGCTACGGCTACGCCAAGGAATTCCACGTCGAGCGCTTCCTGCGTGAGGTCATGATCGCCCGCATTGCCCCGGTGAGCGAGCAGCTCATCCTCTGCTACGTCGCCGAAAGGGTGCTCGGGCTGCCGAAGAGCTACTAGCGACGGGCGAATTGGGGCGAAAAGGCGGCAAGCGCAGACGATTGTATCGTTTGTATCGGCAACCCCTTGGCAATTCAGGACGTTCCTTCAGGACCTGATAGCAACCAATTCACGGGAGCCGTCCATGACTCGCAACCAGCTCAATGCCGGACTGGCGCTCGGAAGCCTCGTCCTCGTGGCAGGCATCGTGGTGATTGCGCCGCCGGTCCCGCCCGCCTCCGCGCAGAGCCAGGCAGAGCGCATCTGCCGGGAGCAGGGCATCACCGCGAAGTCAGAGGGCTACGAGTATTGCCTGTCGCAGGCCACGCGCGCCCTGGAATGGGGCAAGCCGGAGATGGCGTACACGCTGGCCCGGGTCACGGCCGACGCCCGCGATGCCTGTCTCGAATATGGCCTGTCGCCGGCCACGTCCGGCTACACGGCGTGCATGGAGCGCGAAACACGCGCCCGCCGCCTCCTCGTCTTCACCGACGAGCCGCAATACGACAAGGACATTGCCGGACACTGACGTCTCACCGGGGATAGAGTTCCTCGTATTCGGCCTCGATATTTCCGAACACCGTCCAGGACGCAGGCGGCGTTCGCCCGTGGGCGCGTTCGACCAGGATGGCGAGATGGGTGTGCCAGCCGCCAGAGGTTTGAACCAAATTCGCGCGATCCGTAAGGCGCCGGTGAGTGAGAATCAGGCGGACCTTCTCGCCTTCCGGCACCAGTTCGAACGTCACATCCGAGTCGCCCCACGAGATCGCCAGTAACCGCGGCGGCTCGACGCGCAGCACGCGCTCGTGTCCGACATGACCCTTCTCGTCCATCTCGATAAACCGTTCGGGCGGCGCCACCTTGTGAGGCGACAGATCGCCATGCCGGAAGCGCAGTTCGACCGCGCCGCCCGGCCTCAACTCCATCGGACCGCTGGCCAGCCATTGCCCGCGCTTGTCGGAGTCGACCAGGAACTTCCATAGCGTCTCGATCGGTCCGGGCAAGAGGCGTTCGAAGCGGACCTCGGCGGGCGCGATGATACGGCCATGATGCTTCGTCGGGACGATCATTTGCCACTCCTCTTCTTTTTCCGGGCGTGATCGCGCAGCGCCGCCTACCGGCTCGCACCCGAAGCCGTCGCCCTAGAAGCGCTTCGATCGCGCGATGTCGGCGACGCCGAGCGGGATGACCGAAATCTGTTGTTGCATGAACTCTCCTCGTGATCGCAGAGCGGACCGGATGCCGGGCCTCGCGTCATACCGGTCTGCCCTTTTAACTCCGGCCGGCGTAGGCTCGTTCCATGCAACCGCTTCCCGCCTCCGTCCTCCCCGCCGGCGTTCGCGCCCGCATCCTCCCCGGCATCAACGGCCTCGACATCCATGTGCTCGAGGCGGGCTTCGACAGGAAAGCTCCCGCCGTGATGCTGTTCCACGGCTTTCCCGAGATCGCCTATAGCTGGCGCAAGGTGATGCCGGCACTGGCCGATGCGGGTTACCACGCGATCGCGCCCGACCTGCGCGGCTATGGCCGCACCACCGGCTGGGACGCCGACTTCGACGCCGACCAGATCGGCTTTCGCTTCACCAACCTGCTGCGCGATGCGATCGGCGTACTCTACGCGCTGGGCCATCGCACCGCCGAGGCTGCGGTCGGACACGATTTCGGCTCCTCGGTCGCCTCTTACGCCTCGCTGGTAAGGCCCGACATCTTCCGGCGCATGGCGTTGATGAGCGCGCCGTTCGCGGGTCCCTCGCCGGTGCCGTTCGACACCGACGGCAAGCCCGCTGCGGCCAAGGCACCGGACGTCCACGCCGCGCTGGCGGCGCTGCCGCGTCCGCGCAAGCATTACCAGTGGTACCAGTCCACACGGGAAGCCAACGAGGAACAGTGGCACGCCAGGCAGGGCCTGCATGATTTCCTGCGCGCCTACTATCACTTCAAGAGCGCGGACTGGAAGGGCAACAAGCCCTACGAGCTGAAGGGCTGGATCGCCGAGGAACTGGCGAAGATGCCGACCTACTACATCATGGATCTCGCCGAAGGCATGGCCGAGACAGTGGCCAGGGAGATGCCGAGCCCGGCCGAGATCGCGGCCGCCAAATGGCTCATCGACGACGAGCTCGCGGTCTATGCCGGCGAGTACGAGCGCACCGGCTTCCAGGGCGGCCTCAACTGGTATCGCTCCCGCACCAGCGGCCGCGTGACGCCCGAACTCGAGATCTTCACCGGCCGCACCATCGACCAGCCCTCGACCTTCATCTCCGGCAAGAGCGACTGGGGCAACTTCCAGTCGCCGGGCGCGCTGGAGAAGATGCAGAAGAGCGCCTGCACCAACATGAGAGAGATCCACATGGTCGAGGGTGCCGGCCATTGGGTGCAGCAGGAACAGGCCGCCGAGGTGAGCCGCCTGCTGATCAGGTTCCTGAAGGAGACCACGGCCTGAACGCGCCGCAGCCGATTTCAGCCGAAGATGAAGCCGCGATCCTCGCGCTCAACAACGACCATGCCGTCGAACTCTCGTGGCTCGCGCCCGAGCGGCTGAGTCATCTGCTGCGGCAGGCCTTTTACGCACGACGCGTCGGAGACTGTGCTGCGTACCTGATGGCGTTCGACGAGGGCGCCGACTACGACAGCCCGAATTACCTGTGGTTCCGCGAACGCCATTCGCGCTTCGTCTATGTCGATCGCATCGTGGTCGACCCGGCGATGCGCAAGCGCGGCCTGGCCCACCTTCTCTACGAAGATCTCTTTCGCCACGCTGCCGAAGCCGGGCATGATCGTATCGTCTGCGAGGTGAACTCCAATCCACCCAATCCGGCCTCCGACGCGTTCCACGAAGCCCTCGGATTCGTCGAGGTAGGCGACGCCGCCATTCACGGCGGAGCCAAGACCGTCCGCTATCTCGCCCGTCTCCTCACACGAGCGACCTGACACAGGAGTGACGTCCCCATGTCAACTCTCGCCGCCGTCGACAGCCTCACCGTCGATGTCATCACCGACAAAATGAGCGATACCTATGCAAGCAAGCCCGCGTTCGCGACATCGGAGATGGCCAACATCCTGAGGGCCGGCGCCAGGGAGATTTCCGGCGAGACGCTGCTGGTGGCCAATCTCGGCTACGGGCTGCGTCTCAGGACCAAGGTTGGAACGACGCAGCACACGCTGCTGTTCGACACCGGCACCGAGGGCACGGCCTTCATTCGCAACTGCCGCAACCTCGCGATCGACCTCGGCGAAGTCGAGGAGATCGCCGTCACGCACGGTCACTGGGACCACATGGGCGCGTTGCCGGCGGCACTCGATGCCATCGCCGCGCGCCGCGGACGCAACAGCGTGGCGGTCCACGTCAATCCGGGCATGTTCAGCGAGCGCGGCGTGCTGCTGCAGGACGGCACGATCTTCCCCGCCGCCCGCGTGCCCACGCCCGTCCAGATGGAGGCGCAGGGTGCCCGGGTCGTCAACGACAGTACCGCACGCACCCTGCTCGACGGTCACTTCTACTACAGCGGCGAGATCCCCCGGGTCAGCGCCTTCGAGAAGGGCCGCGAGGATCATCTCTGCCGGCGCGACAATGCGGAGGAGTGGCGACCCGACCCGTTCCTGATGGACGAGCGGATGCTGATCGTGAACGTGCGCGATCTCGGCCTCGTGGTGTTCAGCGCCTGCTCGCATGCCGGCATCGTCAATGTCTGCACCGAGGCGCGCCGTCTGTTCCCCGACACGCCCATCCATACGGTGATGGGCGGTCTGCATCTCGGCGGAGTGATGGAGCGCCTCATCCCGCAGACGGTCGAGGCGCTGGAGCCCTTCGACATCGGTTACTTCATCACCGGCCACTGCACCGGCTGGCGCGCCCTGCATGCGCTGGCCAATGCCTACGGCGATCGCGTCAGCCAGTCGGCCGTCGGCACGAACTACGTGTTCGATGCCGGCACGCCGGCCTCGCACCGTACGACACCGGCGCCCACCCGCTTCGAGGCCAAGCCGACCTGGTGACGGCTAGGCGCCCAGAGCCTCTGCGAGGGCGATGAAGTCCTTCGCACAGACATCGAACCACGGTTCGGGTGCGATGTCGGGCTTGGCCTCCGGACCGAACTCCAGCGGTCGCGTCACGAACGCCGTGCACATGCCGAAGGCACGCGCGGCCCTGAGATCGTATTTGTGACAGGCCACCATCATGATCTCCTCCGGCCGATAGCCGGGGAGATCGACCGCGAGCTGGTAGACGGCCGGCGCAGGCTTGTAAATCTGTGCGAGCTCCGCCGTCAGCACCGCGTTGAACGGCAGGCCCGCGTGCTTGACCACCGCGACCATGGTCCTCATCCCGGCGTTGGAGAGCGTCGAGGTGACGAAACGGCGGCGCAGCCGCGCCAGCCCTTCGCCACTGTCCGACCAGGCATCGAGGCGACCCCAGACCTGGTTCAGGTCGTCGCGTTCGGCGGGGGTGAAGGCCGCCGACAGGCCATGCTGCTGCAACAAGACGTCCAGCGTCTCGCGATAAATGAGATCCACCCTGAGCCAGGGCCGCTGGCCGGCGATGATCTGGTCGAGCACCACGCGATAGAGGTCGCGCCAGTCGGAGGAGAGGACGCCCCAGTCGATCCGCAGGCCCTTGGCACGGTTCACCGCATCGCCCAGCCGTACCAGGGGACGGCAGAAATCGGCACAGGTGCCCTGGACGTCGAAGGTGAGCGCCCGAACGTTCGCCAGTGATGCCGCGTGCGCCATATCCTTCATCGTCCCCCTTGCCCGGCGAAGCATCGCCTGCGAATTCGTCTGGCGTCAAACGATCGCCGCGCGATACCGTGCGGACGCCGTCACCAAGAGTCGGCACCCCGCACACCAACGGAGTCAGTCCTGGCCGACGCTTCACCGGGTCCCCTTTCGATCAAGACGCTTCGCGCGGCCCTCGTAGAGGGGCGCGAGCCTCCGCCGCTGCAGGCCATCGCCCACCTGTCGTCCTACCGATGGTTCGTCGTCGGAACGGTGTGCATCGGTGCGTGCATGGGCCAGATCGATGCCAGCATGACGCAGGTGCTGCTGCCGCGGCTCGAGGTCGAATTCGGCGCGCGCCTCAGCAGCGTGAGCTGGGTCGCGGTCGCCTATCTGCTGGCCATGGCGTCCTTCACGCCGATCTTCGGGCGGCTGGCCGACATGGTTGGGCGCAAGCTGCTTTACCTGGGCGGCTTCTTTCTCTTCATCGTCGGCTCCGGCCTGTGCGGCTTCGCCACCGACCTGCCGACACTGATCTTCTTCCGCATCCTGCAGAGCATCGGCGCCGCGCTGCTGACGTCGAACAGCATCGCCATCATCGTCATGGCCACCGGCCCGGAGGAACACGGGCGCGGCCTCGGGCTGCAATCGGCGGCACAGGCCATCGGTCTGGGCGCCGGACCGGCGATCGGCGGCCTGATCCTCGACACGCTCGGCTGGCAGTGGGCTTTCTGGATCAATGTGCCGATGGGTCTGGCTGGCGTGATCCTGGGCTGGCTGGTCCTTCCCCAGACCAGGACGCTGCCCAGGACCGGTCGCTTCGACTGGTATGGCGCCCTGCTGATCGCACCAGCCCTGACGGCGATCGTGGCGGCGCTGAACCAGGGCCATGCCTGGGGTTTCACGTCACCGCCCCTGATCGGCTGCCTGCTGTTCGGGATCGTCTTGCTCGTCCTGTTCGTTCGCACCGAGCGTCGTGCCGCAACCCCGCTGCTCGATCTGCATCTGCTGGCCAGGCGCACCTTCCTGCTCGGCAATGCAGCGAACTTCATGTCCTATGCCGTGCTGTTCGGCGTGTTCTTCCTCATCCCCTTCGTCCTCGTGCGCATCTACGACGATTCCGCGCTGGCGGCCGGGCTTCGACTGTCGATCCTGCCCGTGATGCTGGGCCTGCTGGCACCGGTCGGCGGCGCCCTCTACGACCGCTTCGGCGCCCGGGCACCCACCTCCTGCGGCATGCTGATCTGCATCGCGAGCCTCGGCATGATCTATGTCTTTCTCGACGGCTCGGCGGAGAACCTGCCGCTGGTCACGCTGGCCCTGGCCCTCTTCGGCGTGGGACAGGGCCTGTTCATCTCGCCCAACACCAGCGCGATCATGGCGACCGCACCGCCCGAGCAGACAGGCCAGGCGGGCAGCGTGCTGAACGTGGTGCGCCTGATCGGCATGAGCGCCGGCATCGCCGGCGCCTCGACGCTGTTCGCGCTGGGGCTGGGAGATACCGGGGGCAGCACGCTCGATGTTCCGACATCGTCGCTCGTGGCGGCCAGCCGGGGCGTCGTCCTCTTGCTCGGCGGCCTGGCCGTTCTGGCGGCTCTGATCTCTCTGGTTCGGCCGCACGGCAGCCAGAGATCCAGACCGCGAGCCCCGGTCGAACTCTAGGATTTCGACGCTGCGGGTACGCCGGCGTCGCAGGGCGCGACGCCGGTAGCCATGCCCGCCTGACGATCAGGCGGCGAGCTTCTTGGCCGCCTCCGCGAGACCTTCCCTCAACCAATAGCCGGCAAATCGTTGAAAGAAGATCTCTCCGCTCCGCGCGGCGCGCTCCGGTCGAGACGACGGGTGCCTGGTTCTAGCCCCGCCACCTCGCGGCTTCGTCCGGGGTGGCATTGCAAGCGGCGGCAACCAGCGCGGCGGTGAGCAGCGTCGCCTGCCGCAGTTCGCTTTGGGCCACCTTGTCTCGCGTGTCGGCCGGTGTCAGCACGACGCGCAGATGCGCGTTGGGATCGTCGAAGCCTGCGACCAGGCGGATCGCCGGGATCCCGCCCTGCGCGAAGTTGGCATGGTCGGAGTTGGTCATCAGCGGTCGGACGGTGCGCAGGCTCTGACCATTGGCCTCGGCCACGCCCAGCAGGAACGGCTCGACACCGGCATAGCCGCTCGTCAGCGCGGCGAGGTTCGGACTGCCGGCGACCGAATCGAGATTGACGTTGAGCGCGATCTTCGCGCGCTCGGCCTCGCCCAGCGCCTTCACGTATTGCGCGGAGCCGGTCAGCGCCCACTCCTCGACGCTGAAGAACATCACGCGCAGGCCCCTTCGCCATTTCGCGACTTCAGGCGCCAGCGCACGCGCCACCGCCAGCACGGCGGCGAGGCCGGTGCCGTTATCCATCGCGCTCTCGGCCAGGTCGTGGCCGTCGACATGGGCCGACAGCACGACCCACTCGTCGGTCTCGCCGGGATAGTCGAAGACCAGCGTCTCGGTCTCGGCCGGTCCTTCCGCCGTCTCGATCGCAAGGGTGACCGAGGGAAAGCCCGACGCGCGCCGCGCCAGCTTCGCCGCGGTCTCGGGCGAAATCCCCAGCGCGGGAATGCCCTCGCCGGTGTCGCGGCCCGAGGAGCCTGCCACCACATGGCCGGCCAATGGCCCGCCGATCAAAAAGCCGACGGCGCGATGGGCTCGCGCCATATCGTACTTGCGGCGGCGATGGATGGTGCCTGCCGCGAACATCAGCTCGTGGCGCACCAGCACGATGCGCCCGGCGATTTCCGACTTGTGGGCCTCGAATTCGTCAGGCGTGCCGCGACCGAGGTCGATCACCTCGGCGGTAAGGCCCGACGGCGGCGTGGCAATGGTGCGCACCAGCGGATGGCACGGCGCGAGGGCGCCGCCGGGCAGCTTCAGGGTCGCCGACTTCGCCTGCCAGCCATTGTAGGGCACCGGGATCGAGCGGCCCGAATTGGCCGGCGACGCCGCCCGCACGCGCTCGCGCAACAGCGCGAAAGCCTTCTTTTCGCTCTCGGTGCCCGAAAGACGGCCGCCGCAATCGCAGATGTCGTTGAAGTCGCGCCACAGCGCCTCGTCGGCCGCCAGGCGGCCCATCAGTTCGGCGTCAAGACGCATGCACTCACCCTTTCAGTTTGTCGTCGAGCATTTCGAGGAACGCCGTCGCCAGCACCGAAGGTTCGCGGTCGCGGCGATGGAAGGCGCCGATCTCATAGGTGATGGCGGGCTCGAACGGCCGCGTCACAAAGCCGAGATGCTCGAAGCTGCGGGCCGACAGCGGATCGACGATCGACCAGCCCGTCCCGGCCGCCACGAGGCCGCACAGGCTGGCGAAGAACTCGGCCTCGACAACCGCGTTGATCTGCACACCCGCCGCCGAGAAGACGCCGCGGATGCGATTGGGCACCTGATGCGAGCGGGCCGGCATTACCATCGGATACGGTCCGAGCAATTGCGGCGTCAGCGGCTTGCGCGAGGCCAGGGGATGGCGTGGCGGCAGGATGGCGACACAGCGCATGCCGTAGCGCCGGACCTCGACCTGGCTGTCGTCGATCGGCAGCTCGGCGATGCCGACATCGAAGCTCTCCGCCGGCAGAAGCTGGCTCACCACGTCGGAATGGCGCGAGATCAACCGCACCGAGACGTCGGGCCTCTCGGCCAGGAACTGTGCCACCAGGTTGGGCAGCAGCGAGATGGCGGCCGAAGGATGGCTGGCGATCACCAGCCGCCCCGACTGGCCCTCGCGGATTTGCGCCGTCGCGGTCTGCAGCCGGTCGACCTCGCCCAGCACGCGACTTGCTTCGGCATAGAACAGCATGCCCTCGGCCGTCGGCTTCAGCCGGCCGTTGGCACGCTCGAAGAGCGAAAAGCCCACCGTCTCCTCCAGCCGGGCGATCTGGGTGCTGACGGCGGGCTGGGTCACGCCCAGGGCGCCCGCAGCGGCGGTCATGGAGCGGTGATCGACCACCGCCCGGAAGGCTTCGAGGAGCTTTACGTCCATACTCTATAAACAGCCCTTATCCATCATTCGGGCAATTAACCCAGCCTCTACTAGCAAAACTCCTGCCGATCCGGCAGTCTCAGGTCGAGCGGCATAGGAATTGCTTATGGAGTGACATGAGTAGCATGAGCCCCCTCATCCTCGCAGACGGCATCACCAAGAGGTTCGGCGCCAACCAGGTGTTGACCCGTGTGTCGCTGGACGTGCTTGAACGCGATGTGGTTTGCGTCGTGGGACCGTCGGGCTCGGGCAAGACCACGCTGCTGCGCTGCCTCGCCCTGCTCGAAGAGCCGAGCGAGGGCCGCGTCGTGATGGAGGGCGTCCCCATTTCGACGCCGTCACCGGACAAGCAGGTCAAGGCGGCGGGCCGCGCCGTGCGTTCCGAGATCGGCATGGTGTTCCAGCACTTCAATCTGTGGCCGCACATGTCGGTACTGCAGAACGTGATTGAAGCGCCGATGCGCGTGAAGAAGATGCCCAGGGATCAGGCAGTCGCCATCGCGGAGGCTCTTCTGAAGAAGGTCGACCTGTCCGACAAGCGCGACGCCTATCCGGCGCGCCTGTCCGGCGGCCAGCAGCAGCGTGTGGCGATTGCCCGCGCTCTGGCCATGTCGCCCAAGGTCCTGCTGTTCGACGAGGCAACCAGCGCGCTCGATCCCGAGCTGCGCCGCGAGGTGCTCGCCGTCATGCGCCAGCTCGCCCGCGAGGGCATGACCATGCTGGTCGTCACCCACGAAATGGGTTTCGCGCGCCACGTCGGGACGCGTACCGTGTTCATGGATCGCGGCGAGATCGTCGAGGCGGCACCGGGCGCTGCCTTCTTCGACGCGCCGCAGACGGAGCGCGCCAGGCGCTTCCTGCAGCAGTTCGCGGATGAGTAACGGGGAAGGTCAACAAGGGAGACTGATGATGGGTGTTGCAAGGATATTGGGAGCGCTCGCGCTGGCGGGCACGGTGGGTGCATTTTCGATCACGGGCGCGCAAGCGCAGCAGACGCAGTCGCGTCTCTACGAAGTGACCAAGAGCAAGAAGCTCCGGGTCTGCCAGTTCCCGCTCTACTATTCGATCTCGTTCCGGAATTCCAAGACGGGTGAGATCGAGGGCATCGACGCCGACCTCGCGAAGGAATTCGCCAAGGAGCTCGACGCCAAGCTCGAGATCGTCGAATCGAGCTTCGGTTCGTTCATCGCCGACCTGCAGGCCGGCAAGTGCGAGATCGGCATGTTCGGCGTCGGCGCCACGATGAAGCGCGGCCAGGCCGTCGAGTTCTCCAAGCCGTACCTGCTGACCAACCTCTATGCGGTCACCCGCAAGGACAGCAAGATCAAGGAGTGGAAGGACATCGACCAGAAGGGCGTGAAGGCCGCGGTGTCGCTCGGCAGCTACATGGAGCCCTTCATGAAGGGCTACGTGAAGAACGCCGAAGTCGTCTCGGTGGCGCCGCCCAACACGCGCGAAGCCGAGCTGGTCGCGCAGCGCGTCGACGTCATCATCACCGACTTCCCGACCGCCATCAAAGTGACCGACGAGTTCGACTGGGCAACCTACATCCTGCCCAACGAGAAGCTCGCCATCACGCCCTACGCCTATGTCGTGCCGCAGGGCGACCAGATCTGGCTGAACTACGTCAACCTGTTCGTCGACACGATCAAGCTCGACGGCCGGCTGCTGAAGTACGCCAAGAAGCACAAGCTCGACCCGATCGTCGCGCCGTAGTCGAACCCGCCTCCCCCGTCTGCGGGGGAGGTGTCAGCGTCTTACGCTGACGGAGGGGTCATGCCCCCCTCCGTCGCCGCCGAGCGGCGCCACCTCCCCAGCGGACTGGGGAGGAAAAGTGAGGGGTGGATGTTCAAATACCAATTCCGCTGGGACACGGTCTGGGGCAGTTTCGACTTCCTGATGGGCGGGCTGCAAATGACGCTCATCGTCTCGGCCATCACGCTGGTCCTGGCGATGGTCGGTGGCCTTGTCATCGCGTTGCTCGACATGTCGCGCTTCCGGGCGCTGCGCTGGATCGGCATCTCGATCGGCGAGGTCGTGCGCAACACGCCGATCCTGGTCCAGCTCCTGTGGGTCTACTATGTGCTGCCGATCGTGTTCGGCCTACGCATCGAGTCGCTGGTCGCGCTGATCATCGGCCTCGCCCTCTACCAGGCCGCCTTCATCTCCGAGGTCTATCGCTCGGGCATCCAGAGCGTGCCCAAGGGCCACCGCGAGGCGGCACAGGTGCTGGGCCTGACGCCGTTCCAGTCGTTCAACCGCATCGTGCTGCCGCAGGCGATCCGCATGACCCTGCCGCCACTCGCCTCCAACTTCGTTCAGCTCATCAAATTCTCGTCGCTGGGCGCGGTCATCTCGGTGAGCGAGATCACCCGGCGCGGCATGGAACTCTCGGCGACCAACTTCCGGCCGCTCGAGACCTTCACCTTCATCGCCGTGGTCTACTTCTTCATCTGCTGGCCCCTGGCCATGGCCATCCGCTTCTGGGAACGCAGGCTGCAGGCCCGCTGATGTCCGCGACAGTCCGTACCGAGCTGGCGCGCCGCGTCGAGGGCTCGCTCGACCGCCTCATCGCCGTCACGCAGCGGCTGGTGGCGGTTGCCTCGCCCAATCCGCCGAGCGACACGTTCGACGTCGCGCAGGTGGCCGAGGCGCTGTTGCGCGAGATCCCCGGCATCGAGATCGAGCGGGTCGAGCCCGAGCCGCGCATCGTCTCGCTGATCGGCCGCATCCGCGGCCGCGCCCCGGGACGCCGCCTGATCTTCAACGGCCACCTCGACACCTTCCCGTTGCTCGAGAACCTGCCGTGGACCGTGCCGCCGCTGGGCGGCGTGCTGAAGGACGGCAAGCTCTACGGCCGCGGCGTCTGCGACATGAAGGGCGGCATCGCCTGCTCCCTGCTGGCCGCCACGCTGCTGGCCGAGAACCGCGACGCCTGGTCCGGCGAGATCGTGCTCACCCTGGCGGGCGACGAGGAGAACATGGGCTCGCTGGGCTCGGGTTATCTGCTCGAACACTTCCCGCACGCCGCCGGCAACGCGAACATCTGCGGCGATGTCGGATCGCCGAAGGTCGTGCGGTTCGGCGAGAAGGGCCTGATGTGGGTCGAGATCGAGGCCACCGGTGCGCCGGCGCACGGCGCACACGTGCACAAGGGCACCAACGCCATCGACCGGTTGCGCGCCGCGCTCGACTATCTGAAGCAGCTCGAGGACGTGCCCTTCCAGTCGCCGCCCATCGTCACGGCCGCGATCGGCAAAGCCAAGCCGATTTCCGAGCCGCTGTCGGGCGCCGGCGAGGCCGACACGCTGTCGCGCGTCACGGTGAACATCGGCACCATCGAAGGCGGCACCTCGCCCAACCTGGTGCCCACCCATGCGATTGCCCGCGCCGACATCCGCCTGCCCGTCGGCATCACGACCGACGTGCTCGCCGCCAAGCTCGACGAATGGCTGGCGCCGCTCGAGGGCGTGAGCTGGAAGGCGATCCGCCGGTTCGAGCCCTCCTTCACCGACCCCGGCCACGAGATCGTGACACGCACCGCGTCGGTCGCCGCCGAGGTCCTGGGCGAAAGGCCTGCCGTCAACATGAGGGTCGGCGGCTCGGACTCGCGCTGGTATCGCATGTTCGACGTGCCGACCGTCGTACTGGGCCTGACGCCCTTCAACATGGGCGGGCCCGACGAACACGTGCTGGTCGACGAGCTGCTGGCCGTCGCCAAGATCCACACACTCGTGGCCTACGATTTCCTCTGCGCGGAGCCCTGACATGGACCGTCTGTCCGACGACGAGCTGTTCACCCTGCCGATGACCTTCATGGGCGTTCCCTATGGAAGGCCGGGTCCGGCGAACAAGGCTGCAATCCTCGGTATTCCGTTCGATTGCGGTACCAACATGCGCATCGGCGCACGCGGCGGCCCCGACTCGGTGCGTCAGCAATCGCAACTGATGCGGCGCTTCAACCCGACCAACGCCGACTTCGATCCCGCCGCGGCGCTGGGCCTGGTCGATTGCGGCAACGTCAAGCTCACGCCCTCGAAGATCGTCGATGCGTTCGAGCGGACCGAGCAGGCGGTCGATCGCATCGTCCAGGCCGGCGCCGTGCCGATCACCATCGGCGGCGACGGTTCGGTCACCGTCCCCGTCGCGCGCGCCGTCGGCAAGAAGTACCCGAAGATGGCGGCGCTCCACATCGACTCGCACACCGATTCCTATCCCTACGGGTCGGAGGAAAAGTACAACTCCGCCACCCAGTTCACCCATGTTGCCGAAGAGGGGCTCGTGGATCCCGAATTCTCCTGGCATGTCGGTATCCGCAGCACGACCTACGCGCAGGGCGTCGTGCCGCGCGCCATGAGCCTCGGCTACAAGGTCGTGTCGATCGACGATCTGATCCGCGGCGGCTTCGCCCAGCGCATGGCCGAGTTCCGCGACAAGGTCGGCAAGCGGCCGGTCTATCTCTGCTTCGACATGGACGTGTTCGACCCGTCCTGCGCGCCAGGCGTCTGCACGCCGTCGTGGGGCGGACTCAGCGCCCGCGAGGGCATCGACCTTCTGCGCTGCCTCACGGATCTCAACATCGTGGCCGTCGACGTGAACACCGTGAGCCCGCCGCAGGACGTCAACGGCATGGCCGCCCACCTCTGCTCGCACGTGATCTACGAAACGCTGGTGCTGTTGTGCCGGCAGTTGGGGCTGGACGGGGCGAAGTAGCCGCAATGGACCGCGCAACTCCAGTTGCGCTCATGATTCGCTGACAGGATATGAGCGCCTGGAGTGGCGCGCTCCAATGAGTCAGCGGAGATACTTCGCGAAGAACGCCTTCGTCCGCGCCTCGGCATCGGGCGCGGCGACGGTGTCGTAGGCGAGATGATGCATCTTGCCGGCGGCGCCGGGCACGGTGCGGGCCGCGACCTTTGAATCGAAGCTGTGATAGGCGTCGGGATAGTAGACGGCCTCGACGAGGCCGCCGCGCTGCAGGCCCGACACCAGGCTCCTGCAGCGATCGGCCGGCGTCCAGTCGTCCTTGTCACCGGCCAGCAGCAGAACCGGGATATCGATGCCGCCATCGAACTTCGGATTGCAGCCGGGATAGTAGGCGACGCCTGCACCCAAGCCGCGCTGCGACAGGCCGAAGCTCTTCTGCGCCGAGCGGATCACTGTCGAGCCGCCATGGCTGTGGCCGACAATCCCGATCCTGCCCTTCACCACGTCGGGCCGCGTCGCGAGATAGTCGAGCGCGCCGGCAATGTCGGCCACGCGCACGTTGGGTGTCACCACGCCGGGCGTCGTACACACGGCCTTGGTGCCGCGCGAGACGAAGGAGTCCGGCGCCAGCACGAGATACCCCCAGCTCTCCAGCAGCTTGCCCCACCTGTCGGTGTGTGCGTTCGCGCCGGCGCAGCTATGGGCCAGGATAATCGCCGGGTATGGCCCGTCGCCGGACGGCTTGTAGACCCAGCCCTTCACCTCGGGACCCGCCTGGCTGCTGCCCACGGTCGCGCTGGGGAAACTGACGGACTGTGCGGCGGCGGACCCGGCGAACAGCAGCAGGAGAAGGGTTGGGAGCAGGCGCTTCACAACTCACCATGCAGTGAGATGGGAGTGGCGCAACCGCGGTTGGGCTTCTCCAGCATGACACGCCATCTTCCCACCGGTCAGGCCGGAGCGCCAATGGGAAGATGGCGCAAGCCCTGCCCGCTACCTGTGCAGTCCCGGACTCTGATGGTGCATCATCGATCCTGAATCGTCAGGAGGAGGATGGCCTATGGGAAGCGTTCTTCACGGCAGCGCCCGCACGACGCCGCTACTCCGGCTGGATGCCCCCCAGCTTTGCGATCTCGCCCCAGCTCGCCAGCTCCTTCTTGATCCGCTGGGCAAAGGCGTCGGGCGCCTCGCCGCCCGGCAGGCTCGACAGGTCGCGGATCTTTGCCTTCACCTCGGGCTCGGCCAGGACCGCCACGACGTCATCGCGCAGGCGGTTGGCCAGCGCCGGAGACATCTTGCCCGGACCGAACATCGCGAACCAGGCAGTCGTGTCGACGCCGGGAACGCCCGCGTCGGCGATGGTCGGAACGTCCTCGAGACCCGGCAGCCGCTTGGTGCCGCTCACCGCCAGCATGCGCAGCGTGCCCGCCCGGTGGTGCGACATCACCGTGAGCGGGCTGGTGAAGCCCACCGGAATGTGGCCACCGGCCAGCTCCTGCATCATCGGGGCGGCGCCCTTGTAGGCGACGTTCTCGATCTTCAGCCCGCTCTTCACCCGGAACAGCTCGCCCACCATGCGGGTCGTATTCTCGGTGCTGCCGAACTGATACTTGCCGGGATTGGCGCGCGCCGCCGTCATGAACTTTTCCATCGAATCCATGCCCGCCTTGGGCGAGCCGACCAGGGCAAGGGCGCCCTCGACCAGGGGTGTAACCGGCGTGAAGTCGCGTTCGGTGTCGTAGGGCAGGACCTTGGTCGTGTACGGATTGATGGTGTGCGCGCTGGTCATGATCAGCAGCGTGTAGCCGTCGGGCGGTGCCTTGGCGACGATCTCGCTGCCCAGGATGCCGCTCGCGCCGCCCTTGTTCTCGATGATGACGGTCTGCTTCCACTTTTCCGCCAGGCGCGGGACGATCAGGCGCGCCACCAGGTCGGTGCCGCCGCCCGCCGGATAGGGCACCACCACCCGGACCTGCTTCGTGGGATAGTCCTGCGCACGGACGATCGCCGGCGCCAGGCCGAACGCCGCACCCGCCATTCCTGCCGCCACGAAGCCGCGGCGCGTCATGCCTGTCATGCAATCCTCCCGTTCCATTTCCTTGGCGACAGACTAGGGTCATTCCGGGAGGAAAAAACATGTTCGATCTGGTCATCAGGGACGCGGAAATCCACGACGGTTCGGGCGCCCAACCGATCCGGGGCGACCTCGGCGTGAAGGATGGCAGGATTGCCGCCATTGGCCCGAAGCTCGGTGCCGCCCGGGAGACGGTGAAGGCCCGCGGCCTCGCGCTGGCGCCGGGCATCATCGACGGCCACACCCACTACGACGCGCAAATCACCTGGGATCCCTTCGTCGATCCCTCGCCGGCGCTGGGCGTCACCACGGCGATCCTCGGCAATTGCGGCTTCACCATCGCGCCCTGCAAGCCCGCCGACCGCGACCTCACGATGCGCCACCTGACCCATGTCGAGGGCATGTCGCTCGACGCGCTGCGGGCCGGCATCAACTGGGGCTTCGAGAGCTTCCCGCAATATCTCGACATGCTGGAGAAGAACGGCGTCGGCCCCAACGTCGCCTGCTTCGCCGGTCACTCCGCCATCCGCACCTTCGTGATGGGCGCCGACGCCACCGAGCGCGTCGCCACCGAGGTCGAGGTCGCAAAGATGGCCGACCTGGTGCGCGAGGCCATGGCGGCGGGCGCCGTGGGCTTCGCCTCCTCCACGTCGGAAGCGCACAACGGCGAGGGCGGCACGCCGATGCCGTCCCGCCTCGCCGACGACCGCGAATTGCGCACGCTCGTGAAGGCGATGGGCGAGGGCGGCACCGGCGTCTACATGCTGACCAAGGGTCGCACGACCACCATTCCCTATCTCGAGGGGCTGGCCGCCGACGCCAACCGGCCGGTGGTGATCGCCGCCCTGTTCCATTCCAACACCAACCCCGAAGCCGCGTTCACCACGCTCGACCAGGTGAACGAGGCCCGTGCACGCGGCCGCACCCTGGTGGCGCAGACGTCTTGCTGCCCGCTCAGCATGGATTTCACCTTCCACAGCCCCTACCTGTTCGAGAGCATGCAGGCGTGGAAGCCGGCGATGGCCGCACACGATCCGGCCGAGCTCGCGAAAATCTATCGCGATCCGGCCTGGCGCGCTTCGGTGCGCGAGGAGCTGCAGGCCAAGCGCGGCCGGCTGCTGTTCAACGGCGAGTGGGACAAGCTGTTCGTCGTCGAGACGGCGAAGGACGAGAACCGCGCCATGGAAGGCGCGACGCTGGCCCAGCTCGCCAATGCCGCCGGCAAGGAGCCGCTCGACTTCATCCTCGACTTCGCGTTGTCGGAGAACCTCGACACGATGTTCGTGGCGCAGCTCCTGCACAACGACGACAAGGCGGTCGGCCGCATCCTGGCCGATCCCAACACCCACATCTCGCTGAGCGACGCCGGCGCGCATCTCACCTTCTTCTGCGACGCAGGCTTCGGCCTGCACCTGATGGGCCATTGGAGCCGCGACCTCAAGGTGCTCGACCTGCCGAACGCCGTGCATCGCCTGACCGGTCAGCCGGCGAAGCTGTTCGGCATCCAGGATCGCGGCCTGCTGCGCGAGGGCCTGGCCGCCGATCTGATGCTGTTCGATCCCGCGACCGTGGCGCGTGGACCGAAGCGTCGCGCCTACGACCTGCCGGCCGGCGCGGCGCGCCTCACTGCCGGCGCGGTCGGCCTGCATGGCGTCTGGATCAACGGCGCCAAGGCCGCCGACGCAAAGGGCTTCTGCGCCGACCCGACCTCGCGGCCAGGCAAGGTGCTGCGTTCGTTCGCTTCCTAGGAACGTGTGCGCAGGTAGATGGCGACGGCGCGGCCTGAGAGGTAGGTCGCGCCGAGGCTGGCGATGCTGGTCGCATAGGGCACCCAGGCCGACGCCGACTCGATGACAAGGGGCGCCAGGGTGGCGGCGACCATCGCGGCCGCGATGGCCAGCGTGGCGAAGAGCCCGTCACGCGCGCCGGGCAGCCGGACCAGGCCGTAATTGTCGATCTCGGGCTTGATGAAGAAGCCGCGGATCATGCCCAGCACTAAGCCCACCGCGAGCGACGCGCGCAGCAGCCCCGGCTCGCGATTCTCAGGCGTGACAAAGCCCATCATGATGTAGGCGCAGATGAAGGCCAGCACCGGCGGCACCAGCAACAGGCTGCGCGTCCGCGACCGTCCCTGCCATTCCGCCAGCGACACGTAGAGGCAGGCCGCGATGGCGGCCACAGCCAGGAAATGCAGAAGATTCAGAGCTTACTCCCCCAAGACCATCCAGGACTTCCCCAAGCCCACGGTCCTAGGTAACTCAGCTCGCGGAGCGTGTCACGGCCATCGGGTTACACCACGGGCGGCGTTTCCCAGCGCCCCGTCGAGGCCGCCATCGCCGTTCTCTCGTCCCGGCTCGGCATAGCTCACCATGTTGACGTCGAGAGCGCCCAGCCGCACCGCGAAGGTCGAATAGGAGATGCCGATCGGCCCGTCATGGCCATTGCGGAGATCGTAGACCCAGCGGCCGGCATGCCAGAAATTGCCGCCGCCGCGAGGCGTCGGCCGCACGAAGGTGCCAAGCCCGTAGTGCGCGCCGCCGCTCACCTGCTTGCCGTCCGGAGACATCATCCAGTGTCGCGAGCGCGGACCGATCGCGGGATTGCCCAGCGCGAAGGCCTGGTAGAAGCGGTCGTATTCGGCGAGCGGCATGCGCCAGCCGCCATAACTCGAGAGGATACGCCAGGCCGGATCGAGCATGGCCGTCCGCGCGCCCAGCGGCGCCAGGACCGCCGCCTTGCAATAGCTCTCGTAGGGTTGGCCGGCCGCCTCCTCGATGATCGCGCCCAGCATCAGGTAGTTCGCATTCGAGTATTCGAAGCGCTCGCCCGGCGCGGATTGCAGCTTGCGGGCGAACAGCCAGCGGAGCTGCTCGTCGAAGGCGGTGCGTCCACCCGAGTTGCGGCGCAGCCAGTTCGCCATGTCGCCATCGCTGCCGATCGAGGGACCGAAGCCGGCACGATGTACCAGCAGTTCGGCGACGGTGACCCGCAGCAGGCGCGGATCGGCCGGCGGGCCGGTTCGTGCCAAGGTGCGGGCCAGGGCCTGCGCCACCGGTGTCTCGAAGGAAAGAGTCCCGCGCTCGATCAGGGTGGCGATGCAAACGCCGGTCACCGCCTTCGACAGGCTGGCAAGAGGGACCGGGGCCCCGGCGGCGAGACCGCCCATCGTCGCTTCGTGTACCGGCCGGCCGGCATGCATCACCACGAGGCCGCCCCGCGCACGCTGGGTCTTGGTCATCCAGCCGTGCCACGCCTGTTCGATATCCTCGACGCCCTGACCGGATGCCGTCCCGGTCGCAAGGACGACCAGCAGCGCGAGAAGAAGCGGGAGCCTCACGACATCGCCCGCCGGCGGGCGACCTCGACCAGGGCGCGCGAACTGTCACCGGGTGAGGATTTGTTGCGCTTTACCTGACCGCACTTCAGGCATCTGTGCACGATGATGTAGCGGCCGCGCGCCTGTTCAACGGCAATCGGTTCCATCAGCCCGCCGCAGTCCGCGGCGCGGTCGCCGGGGTTTTCGTCGACATGCTTGCTGCACAGGCACGCCGGGCAATGGTTGGTGAAGCCATTGCCTTCGACGGGGGTGCGGCAGCGGTCGCAGATGAAGTTCTCGATATTGCGGGTGAACAGCCGGGCCATTGCGCCAGTTTCGCATCGGCGCCGACGCCGCGCCACACGATGGCTGGACGCAAAAAAGGCGGGTGCCCGGCCGGCACCCGCCTTTCGCGTCAGAAGGCTGGAGCCTTAGCGATAATATCCGTCATTGCGGGGAGTGGTCGCGGCACCGATGGCGGCGCCGCCCAGGCCGCCGACAACGGCGCCCGCGACGGGCGAGCCCATGGTGGAGCCGACGACGGCGCCGGTGCCGGCACCGATGGCGCCGCCGGTCAAGGCGCGATCCGTCGGATTGTTTCCGCAGGCCGCAACGCCCAAGCCGAGTGTCGCAACTACCGCGATGTTCATGAACTTCAGCATGAGTGCCTCCTGACTGATAATCTGTTGGCGAGGCAACGGTGCCGGAGGCTGCGGGTTGCGTTCAGCGGGTCATATGTTGGGCGTGATCACACCATGGCCACACTCAGCCCTGCCCATGGCGCAGATCAGCGCGCGCCTCGTGCACGCTTCAGATTGTCTGCCTTGGACTGCACAAGTGGGCGTGTTGCACATTCCCAGAGAGGTCTCCGGTCGCGGCCGCCGCCACTCGGGGAGAGGGCTTGGAAGCCGCAACCGGAGGGCCGGCCCTTGCGGGCCGGCATCCATGTAACGCCTGCCGCACCGTCTGGTGCCGGTGCGGCTGACGTTTCGATCTGCTGTTGGTCCTACTGGATGACGATTTCGACGCGGCGGTTCTGCGGCTCGCGGACGTTGGGGCCGGTCTGCACCAGCAGCCCCTGCTCGCCACGGCCAACCACCGCAATCGCGGTCGCCGGCACGCCTTCGCGAACCAAGGCGTCCTTTACGGCGTTCGCGCGACGTAGCGACAGCGCCATGTTGTAGGCTTCCGTACCCGACGTGTCCGTATGACCGGTCGCCGTAATACGAGCGTTGCCCTTCGCCTTGTAGGCGCCGGCAGCCTGCTTGATCGTGTTCAGGGCCTGCGCCGACAGGTTCGCGCGATCCCAGTCGAAGAATACTATGAACGACGGCGGCGCAACGACCGGCGGCGGCGGCGGCGGAGCGGCCGGCGCTGAACCGAACTTGAGCTGCAGCCCCACCATCAAGCTAAAGTTGTTGTTCGGGATCGTGCCATTCAATTGGTACGGGACGCCCCCAACTCTGCCTGCGTAATTGTAATTGGGAGCCGTCGTACCGTAGTAGCGGCCTTCCAAATTGAGCCGGATCTGAGAGTCGATATTCCAACCCACGCCTGCCATCGCCTGATAGGCAAATGCCGTGGCGTTGGCTGCCCCGTTAGCAATGCCACCCGTGAGGAAGGCAACTCCAAGACCCGCACCCACATACGGCACGATCATCTGGCCAGCCATGAAATCATAATAGACATTGGCCATAACAGATATTTGATCGACATAGGCATTAGTGCCACCACCCCCCGGCACGATTAAGCCGCCGGTATTGCTGCGGTAAACGCCTTCAAGTTCCACACGAGGGCCTAGAAAGTCATAGCCGATAACGCCGCCAGCAAGCCAGCCTATGCCGTAGTTTGCGTTGATCGACGTGCTTCCAGCAATCACACCCGGAACCGTGAGAATTCCAGTGAATGAGCTGTCCAACATCCAATTGAGACCGCCTTCGGCACCAATGTAGACCCCGCCCGGCTGCAACGACTGCGCCTGCGCGGCGACCGGCAGCGAGAGCATCGCAGCGGCGACGATAAGAGCTTTCTTCATAGATTCATCTCCCCCTAATTTTCTGCTACCCGAAATTATTCGGCGCGGTTACACAACACCGGTATCCTGAACCGCGCCGGAGCGCCAGCTGCGACACACTCGAGTCGATTTTTTGGCAGCTACTATGGCAGCCATGTCACTATCGGGGATGTCCCGCTTTTTGTTGAAAATCGCTCAGCAGGCGCTCTCAGTTGCTGAGCCTATGCGGCCTGTGCGTGCAGTTCAAGGCTGGAGCTGATGGCGTGCTTGGCCTGATGGGCTAATAGAGCCG